>Ga0164242_10000846_pt1 | contig 36393 bp, 45 predicted proteins | sample OricomgcompostMG_FD_108783 | JGI IMG/M metagenome (GOLD analysis project Ga0164242, IMG submission 108783) | Miracle-Growth compost microbial communities from Emeryville, California, USA - Original compost - Miracle growth compost (MG) ... | reverse complement strand
GTCCTTTATGATAATCTTCTTGGCAATTATTGCAATAATACAAAGAACATACAGTGCAACAATGCAATGGACTGTTATTTTCAGGATGTTCAATATCATATTTGTAAACTCCTTCGCAACCAATAGTCGGACAATTACGTAATGTTTTCCAATTCTTCAAAACATAATTATTCCATGATCTCAGAATAACTGTTTCTTTATCTTCGGAGGAAAGAAATGTAACATCTGATAATTTAATCTTCTGATTACAAACAACGCAATTAACAGAATCATAACCACTACTTGCTGATGATACAATCGAATGTCTTAAACATTCTTGACAATATTCATGACCACATGAAAGTAAAATACTATTTTCAATATCTGAAAAACATGCTGGACATTCTTTAGTATTTTCATTATTAATATTATTATTTCTAACAAATTCAATCAATTCAGAAGCAATTTTGAGATATTCATTTTCTCCTTCGAGAGTAACAAAATTAGAAGTTATTGCATACCAAACAATTTGTGATAATCTTTTATCCATACGAATAATTGGTTTAATCATATTGTTATTTATTGGAATAATAATTTTCTCAAGTTTGATTCCTGAAAGATAATTTCTAATTTCATTTGCTACATCATTAGCATTCAAACCATTAATGAAAACTTTATTGCCGGAAATTCTAATTCTAACACAATTTTGATATTTCTCTGTCAAAGAAATCAAATATATTTTGTCTAATTTGAGGATTAATGCTGGTGAAAATTTAAGAACAATCGGTCTAATAATATAATTTACTTCCCTCCTTGCATGTAATCTTAATGCTGGGGAACCTCCTTTAATAATAATTTTACAACCATCATTAGAAAGGAGAATATGAGGCATTTCATATTTGTCAGTATTGCTAGGATATTTTCCTTGAAGATATTCTTGTAAAGTTCTATGAGTAAGTATTGTTAATTCATTTGATGGAACTGTTAATGTAAATGAATGAGGAATATCAGCTATTCCATTCATTATCAATTGTGAAGCAAGTTTCATATTTGGTAATCTAACATTCCAACATTCAGAAGTCAAATTCATGTAAACAGGATTAGTATTAATTCTCAATAGTACTTGTTCTCTTGTAAGATTCTTTGGTAATGAAACTTCATCACCGAATTTAGCCATTGGATTACTATTAATTCCTTTGGAATCGAAACAATTACAATCAAGATGTCCAGTGGAACAAATTGTATGACATTGTAATTCATAAATTACATTCTCAATGTTTTCTTCATCGTCGAGAATATAATATTTACCAAATGTTTCGTGAATTTTGTAACCAATAATTTCATTGAATAATATTTTCTCAATTCCTTCAAAAATAAGTTTTCTTTGGAGTGAAATAAACGATTCAATAACAAAACCATCTCCAATCTTGACTCTAATTCCTTCAGCAATAACAACTTCATTGTTTACTTCTTGATTATTATTTCTTTTGATTGTTTCTTGATTATTATTTCTTTTGTTATTTAATTCTGGATGAGCGAATCCACAGTTATCCATATCTGGACAAATTCCAGTATCACGATATTTATAACAAATTAATCCTCCTTTTCTTTCATTATTGGATTGTTTTCTTGTATTTTCAGTATTGAATTGTTTTCTTAAAATATTTCTTGGATGTTCAAATCTACAAGGTCTATTCGAACATTTTCCCGTTCTTTTCCATTCATAGCAAATTCTACTTGACATTTCAAATGATTAATTAAGTCAATACTATTATTAGAAAACGATTTCCAAAAATTTAAAATATCACTTTTATTATTCTATTTCCAATTACTTTGATCAAAGTAATTAGAAATTATAATTCAATTAGAAAAATAAAATTGTTGATTAATCATGAAAATATTCAGAGTAATTTATTAAAAGTTTTCATAATGAAATCAATTCTTTCATTATTAATTCCGTATTTTTTCATTGAATCTTCAATTTCATATATTGATACTCTTTTGACAAATATGAAAATAATATTGCAAATATTTTCAATTTCTTTATCAAAGTTCACAAGTTTTTCTAATATTTTCATTTTTATTATTCTTTTAAAAAAATGAAATTTAAATGATCAAGAAATATATTATTAACACAGTAATTATAAATTCATTGAAAATGTTCTCTCAATCTCTCGAAAATATTGAAAAACATAAATGGGAAAAATACGAACCAAGAAAACCATTTATTGAAAATGGATTATTGGTAATTGAAAATGAAAAATATTTTCCTGGTAACGATCCATTAACTGTCAATTATTTTCCTATTGAGAAAGTTTTAAGAGAAAAAATGCAATCAAGATACATTGTTAACAAAGTTGTTATTAGTAAAGATAATAACCATGAAGCCTGGAGTCAACTTGAAAAACTTTATAAAGAAAAAGAATTATTCCAAGTTTTATGTGTTCCTCTTCGTAAATTGGAATTTGTTAATGGTAAATTCATTTTGGGTATTAATAATGAACATACTATTAGTAGTTATTTCATTAATTTGCACAAGAATGATACAGTAAAAATGTTTTCTGATATTTTGAATGAATATGTATTAATTGCTGGTTATGATAATGGTTTCAGAATATTGAATATACATTATCCTGACAGAGCTATATGTTCCATTGGTTCTAATATTCAAGTTTTAATTACTATCAGAAAAGATGAGTATAAAAAAAATTATGGAAAATCTATCAATGAAATGAAAATGTCTATTTACAAAATATTTAGAATGAGATTTGAACAAAAGAAAACTTTCTTTAATATAGTTGATGAATGTCAAACAGATTATGAACTTTATGAAATTGTTACAAGTTCAATGTATTTTGGTGTTAAACCAGAACTTGCGAAAGAATATGCTAAAATTAAAAAATATAAATTTCTACATGATCAATTAGAAAAAATCAAGAAAGATTATGAAACCCGCGATTATGATGATCTCGAAGAATTAACTGATAGAATCAATGGCCTTTAAATCAGTTAAGAAATATTTTTACATTCTTATCCATGAAATGAAATTTTTATTATTTACATAATCATGCGAATAATAAAAAAAATGAATTGTAAATTAATATTATAATAGTTCATTAGAATTAATAAAACTTTTTGCTTTTAGAATGTCTGAGGAAAAACAATACAATAAATACAAAGATCTTTGCCTCCAATCAGGAGTATTATTCTGGATACAATGATAAATGACATAAATTTTAGTATTCAAGAATTTGTTAATGCATTATGGTTCATGGAATTTATTGAAAATGAATATAATCAAAATATTGAAATCAATGGTATACAAATTATTACTGATATTATAGAATATTACTGTAACAATGTCAAGAATTTTAAAGATCTCAATAATTTAAAGAAAATATCTTTATTGATCAATCGGGGATTAAAAGAATTCGAACCACCATTATCAATAATTAAGAATTGGTTAATAATATTTATTAATTCAATACCAATAAATTTCTCTGATGAATATCATAAAATAATAGAAGACTTGATTAGTTTCGTTAAACAAAAATTTCCTGGTAATAAAGATTTACTCGAATATTGTGAGAAAGCATATAAGAATCGTATTAAATCACAAATATTTAATACTGAAGAAAAATCAAATATTCCTAAAGCAGTTCCATCATATATTCCTAAAGCATCTCCATATTATTGTCCAATGGAATCTTCTGATGGTTTGCAAGTTGGTACAATCAAAAAATTGGAAACAAATACTTCATCATTGAACAAAACAGAACCTAAAAAGTTATCATTTGGAGTAACTGTTGAAATAACAGATAGTTTTGATGTTCAATCAATGAAAACTTTAATGATTGATATATTTATGGAATGTGGAATTAATAATATTCCTATTCAAAGAAAAGTAATTGATGGTTTAATTAATGTTGGATTATCTCCTTTTGATATTGTTGAATGATTTTCTAATTTTTCATTGATTAATGAGAAATTAGAATTGTATTTTGCTCATAATAACTTTTGCTTCTTCGAAAGGAATTTGGAAAAGATTATTAATTGTGGATTTAATGTAACTTGGTGATTGATCAAATACAAAATCATCTAATAACATCAAGGGAATATATCCAATACATTCTTGTCTTTCAGGATCTTTATTATTAACAAAACAAAGATCAGCACATTCTGGACAAACTGTATGAAAATAGAAAAGTTTGTATAATTCAGAAGTATTGAAAATCTTTGTTCTGACAAGTATGCATTGAATAGTATTCACATAGCAAATACTGCATTCTGACATTGTTATATCATCAAAAGTTTTCAAGAATTCAGTAACTTTTTCGTAATAGAAACTTTTAGTTTTGTTGGGATAAACTTCAGATTCTAATGAACCTAAAAAAACATCGGAAAATACAATATCATCCGGAAAACGTGTAGGAGTATAGTTTGGTAATTGCGAATAATTAGATGGAATCCTATCACCATTCCTGTGAATCCTATGAATTATTCTTCCTATACGAATTTCATCTGAGAAACTCATATTATCCAAATTTTCTTCTGTTCCCTCATTTTCGTCCACGTTTTCATCACTGTTTTCGCTATCTGATGATTCATCCATATCTTCATTATTCGATAATTCATTTGGAGTCTCAAATCTACTTTCAAATTCAATCACACGGAATCTTCTTATTATTGATTGATTCTCATTTTCTTGATTCTCTGTTCTGATATTTTCAGAAGATTCATTAATATTTATATGTTCTTCTCTTTGTGGTACGAAAGAAATATTACCACGACGATCTCCTATTCGGAATTGTCTATATTCACGAAGTCTCTGAATTTCCATATTTTGTTCATTGGTTTGAGATGAATTACTAACCTCTCTATTATTTGAGGATATAGACTCATAATAACTTTGCAATAGATTACGTTCTGAATATAGAATTCTGTAATCGGGACGATTACATATTATTCCTAAATTATCTTCATTATCTTCTTGGCGTTCTTCATTATTGATGCTTCTTACAATTCCGCATCTAAAAGATGCTACATCAGAAAAAGGATTTGCTCTATATGATCTTATTGGAAAAATTCTTTCTCTGATAAAATCATTAGAATCATCGGGTTTCCATCTATAATCATTGTTTTCATTATTCCTTGATTCATTTCTTTGAATAGATACAATAAGTTCTTGAGAATTTGATCTATTTCTAATTGGTTCATTTATATGATTAAGAATATTCATAGCAAAATGAAAAAAGATCGAGGATCTTCTACATAACAAAGATCTCATATCTTGATACAAAATACCATTAATAATATTATCTGCAGATAACAAAGCAAATCTATTATCAATAACAGAATTATTGCAAATTAAATATCTTGCTAATGAATCAACAAGAGATTTAACATAATTAGGATTTATTGGTGCTAATAATTCTTGACAATCAGACATAATGATTTTAAAAAATTATATATTTAATATTTCACAATAACTCCAAAGATTAATTTTTTTCGTATTAAAAAATTGATAATCTTTCGGAATAAAAATTATTTATTATATTAGATTTTATAATTTCTGAAAGGATAAATATGGTCTTGAAATATAAGTATTCATGGAAATTTTCCTCATTTGGATGTTACACTTTTGATGATTTTATTGATATTATTCGTTGGTTTCACCCAATTTGTTCATTGAAAATAGATTTTGAAAAATCTGTGACAGTTAAGATTAATGATGAAGACATCAAAACGAATTTCATTAATTTAATTCCTAAATTCAAATTAGAAGATGATAATAAATTTGTTGATTTTCCTGAAGGTTTAAATACTGGAAAATTAAAGTTCGAAGGAACAACAAAAGATTTTCTTAATAAATACGGAAAATATATTACTCAATTCTATTCCATTAATAAATTAGATGAACCTGCTTATTGTGTATTCGTTTTTGAAGATCCATATAATTATAATAATAAACTTAGAATTTGCAGAAATGGAGAAATTAAGAAACTTTTTAATGAAACTCCTATGATATTTGATATGTTTACAGGATTTAAATACGATTGTAGTCGTGAAAAACCAGATGAGTTAATTGAGAGATTGAATAAAGATTTTCATTCATATAATTGGAAAGATTACAGAAAAAATACATTATTGAAAAGTTCTGTTGTGGTAAAGAAAGAAGATTCAAAAAGATTTTTAGCAAATGCATAATTCTTTTGATTAATAATCATTAATTAAAAGAATATATAATTAAAAATTGATATTGATTTTGTTTGAAATATTATTATATTTTTTCATTAAATACAATGATTAAAATTAATGTTTTCGGTCATCACCAAACAGGCAAATCATCAATAATCAATTATTTGTCTAAAGTTACTCTTTGTGACGATTTTCAATTAACATTTGTTGAAAAGCCTTCATATTCAAATGTTATGCCTGAAGATATCAATATAATAGTTTTTAGAATGAATGTTAAATACGATGAAGGTTGTGCATTAATAATCAAACACAAACTTTTTTTAGGATCTATTCAAGAACCAAATATAATAATTTGTGGAACATTCGCAAGTAAGAAATTAGAATATGATAGATCACCTGTTGATTTTTTCGAATTTTCTTTAATAGAACAACATTATAATATTGGTCTCAAAAATCATTTATTAAAAATAATAAGAAATCAATTAGAATTTAAAGATAAACCAAAAGAATTGGAACCAAAAGAATTAGAATCCAAAGATAATAAAAATTCTGACATAATAAATAGACAAGTTTCACGTGAACATCTTCTCGAAGCAATGAAATTTTCTAGAGGGAGTCCTATTTATAATTCTATTAAATCTGCATTGGTTTTGTCTTTTAAGGAAGATCTAAAGAAACAAATTAGTAAAGTCATGAAAGAAAAAGAATTTACTGACAAAGAAATAGAAGATGTTTTCAATTTCTAATACAAAATTTCATAATAATCATTATAAAATTTTGTTATGTTCAAAAATTGATTTATAATATATATTCTTATTTAAACTTTGTGAAGAAACAAATAAAACCAATGCAAGAACAAAAGATTCAAGTTTGTACTTGTACTTATTATCATACAGTTTTGCTCATGGGAGACGATGAATATTTGCAAAACTAATATTCTTGAACATGTTAGTAAATTAATGGAAATCATGTTAATGGAAGCAAATAAAGAATTTATTGATCAAATTGCTAATGAATGTGAATTATCAATGCAACAACGTTCTGAATTGATTGACAAACTTTTCTTTGATCGTGTTTGAATTAAGAATATTAGTTCTAAATTTTCATTTACTTTGATCAAAGTAAATGAAAAATATAATTTCATTTTTGAATGAAAGAGGATCATAAAAAATTGTTTTTTATAATTCTAGCAAATAAATTCTTACATAAGATAAATTTCAAAAATGCCGAAACTTTACTTTTGTCATACTTGTGAAAAAGTTCGAGATATTGCAAAATTACAAAAAATAATCAAAAAATATTCTGATTATGAACTTACTATTTTATTAAAAAAATATGATAAACCTGATGTAAATGATTTTAAGAATATTAAATGTAATTTTTTTGGAGAATCACAATTTAATATATGTTCAAAAGATAGTTTTGAATCTAAAAATATATATTTAATAAAAGGAATAGAATTTTATAATCAAGAAACAGTTAATAATATTTTTGATGTATTACTCAAAGAAAATAACAAAGATATTTTCTTTATTTTGTCATATAATTTAACAGAAGAAATTCTTGATCGTGTTAATAAACATGATTGCAAAATTTATCTTGATAATAATATTTATCAATTCAATAATAATATTCTAATTAAAAACACGTTTAATTTTGATCCAAATACACAAGGAAAATTAAATGCAAATACTAAAATGGCAAAATATAAATATATTGCACCTAAAGAAAACAATGAATCAAAACAAAATAATAAACCAAAAATTTTAAATAAAAGAATAATTCCTGAAAATTGTCATGCCAATATTATTGGAAGAGAATGTCAAAAATTTCATGCAAATTATATAATGGATAAATTCTTGGAATACTTAAATAATAAAGATAAACATATGACTATAGATAACAATAAATTTAAATTCCCTTGGATTGGTATGAAACCAGCATTAATAACATCTGACATTATTAATGATTTTAAAATTATATTTGCATCCGCTGGTTGGGATATTGAAATTAAGAATAATGAAATACGTTTAGTTTCATTATTAACAATTGATAAAATTCTTGAATAAATTTTTTAAGTTTTTTGAATAAATAATCATTTACTCAAAAAACAATAATGTTCTTTTGTTTTGAACAAGATTAATGAAGATTGAAATTAATTCTCCTTAGATTTATTTAAATTATCAATACAATTTGAAAATCATTTTCTTATTAGAATAAATCAAAATTCTTATTTATGATTTGTATATAATTTCTTAAAAATGATAAGAATCATTGAACCAAAATTGATTTATGAAATTTTTACAGAACTTTTTCATTAAAAGGTTTTGTATATTAACTCATCATGAGTGTTAAATCTATAACTCAATTAGCAATTGATTTCTTATTTGAAAATGATAGAAATCCATATTTGATTTACTCATTCATTCATGATCATGGATATGGAAAAGAGTTGATTAATACATATTTCGCATTCGCTACTCATACAAAAAATTCAACATGTATCAGAGTTTATAATTGTATTGCAAGATGTGAAATGTTCTTCAAAATTATTTACAAAGGTACTAATATATTAGTTGTGTCATGTGTACAATATTCTGATAAATCTGAAAAAGGATTAAGATCATGCCAAAAGAATGGAAAGTTTTGCTATTATGTGGACGGAAAATTTATTGGTAATAATATTCGCAATAAAACAATTCATGACAAAATTGGAAATATTACAAATCTTTTGATTAAACAAAGAATTTGTCCGTTGTTATCTTCTTTATTATTGAAAGAATCAAAAGATATATGTGTTATGATTGATAAATCTCAAATTAATCCTTTAATATTTTCTTAATACTTTGATTAAAGTAATAAGAAAAGAAATTGATATCAACAATATCTAATAACTTATTAATTAATAATAATTTTCTCTCTAATGGAACATAATCAATCAAAAGATAATGATCAAAGATTTGAATCATATAGTTTGAATTATGTGATCAATAGAACATTAAATAATAATTTTATGGATAATAAAAATAAATTTATTGAACCTCGATTAACACATCGTATATATTATGAAAAGTATCGCCCAATGGAAACCCCTAATAATACATTAATGGATAGAGAATTTCAATATTTAGCAAATAAGATAATGATAGAAAATGATACAATATTGGATGAAATGATAATTGATGGAAATAATGAGATATGGCATGAATTATGGAATAAAACAGAAAAGAGAAAAAAAGAAGAATTAATTAATGCTGATTTTGATGATGAAATGAATATATTTTTTCTTTCCGATGGAATTATAAATAATGAATTACAGAATAAGAAAAGAAAAATGGATGATGAACCCGAAAAATATATATAATTAATTAAATAAGTTTACTATTAATAGACAAAATATTTTTGACAGAATAACAATGAAAACAAAAATTAACAGTTTTGATTTATTTTTACTTATGCTCGTACTTGTTATTATGATTATATCTACCTTAGGTATTATCTTGTTTCTTGGAAAAAAGAAATCAAAATCTCAAAAATTAATTCTACGCAAAAAGAAATCAAAATCTCAATAATATTACTGAATATTTTTGAGAAAATTGATATTAATAAATGTTTAATAATGAAATGATGAAAATACTATTATTGATTTAGAAACTTACGAAAAAATACTTATTAATAAAAAAGTAGGAAATGTTGAGTATGAAAAATTCATATTGATTTAATAAACCTTTGATCAAAAATTTATTAATTTCATTTGAGAACAATTTCCATTTTGTTATTATTGTCTTGATAATTATATTCATAGAAAATGATATTTGAACTATTGTTATTATAATTATCAAAGTCAAATAACAAATGAGTACTAAATCATTTTTACAAAAATCTCAATACCAAAATGAAAATATAGAACCAGACATTTACATAGAATTCAAAGATAAATTTCTTGATTTTGAAAGACAATTACAAGAAAATAGAAATGAAATTATAGCAAATTCAGTTGCTATTCATGAAATCAATAGAAATATTGATGCTATGAAACATTCGATTTTAGATATTAATGAAAATATTGAGTTTCATGCAGAAAGAATGGATAATATTGAAATTCAAGCTTCAAAATTAAAGAAAAGAGTTATTAAGAATGAAAATGAAATTCAAACTCAAAAATATAATCAATGGAAAAATAATTTCATATTCATTTGTACTGGTTTTGTTATAATTCTTATTCTTGTTATTATTGGAATAATCACTTTGTCTCCTTGATTCTTTTCAATAATGTTTAATCAAATATTATTGAAATTTTTGATCTACACATTAGAGTGGTGATCAAAAAGTATTGAATTTTGATCCACTCGCGACTGAGTGAATCAAATTTGATGTGTTTTTTGATACATACGCTAGTGTATGCATCAAATTTGATGTTTTTTAATGTATTTTTATGTAAAATATGTTAAATTTTGATATGCTCGGTCGTGAGCGTATCAAAAAAGTATTAAAAATTATAAAATTGATTTTTTAAAAACTAAAAAATACATAATAATTACTTTATAAAATTCAACATGTCATTAGAACGAAATATTTTCACTATTTTGGGCATAGTAAGTAAACATGCAGATTATCAAATAATCTATTGTAAAGAATCTGAATATTCTAATGTTTATTCAAGATATTGTTATTCTAACAGAGAAAGTACACAAATTGTAATAACTATTAAAGATATTCCTTCGTATATTTCAATAGATGAATGGTGGCAAAGATTTACGAATAATTTTGAAAAACTTAAACGTGGTAAACTTGTTTTAACAGAAAATAATCATGATTTCTTTTCACATGAGATTCGTGATTATATTCATGACGAATTAAAACCAATTGCAAATATTACTTACACTGAAATCATGAATAAATATTTGTCTTCTAATAATAGAGAGGAAAGAACAGAAGCTGAACTTTTATATCTCAAAGGAGAAATAGAAAAACTCAAGAAACGAATGAATTAAATATTATATGGTTATTTTTCATTTCTATTGATTAATAGAAATGAAAATAATAGTAATTATGGTAATTGTGCAAAGATCTCAATATCTTTTGGAATGTTATTAAATTTAGGAAGTAATTGTTTATTCTTTATTGACCAAATTTCATTATTATCAAGCATTACGAAATCATTGCATAATTTTGGATATGAAAATTTCTTTGTATTGATTTCAATCCATTCAGTTGTTAATTGATTATTAATAAAATTTATAAATAGAAATCCACATTGATTATTTTTGATTAATTGTAATCCATATTTAGTGTGAACGTTATGTTTAATTAGTTTGTAATTCTTTAAAGAATTAATATTTACATTTAGAATCTTTGGAAATTGAAAATTATTTAATTGTTCATAGGATTGTGATCTGATGCCAAATAATCCAATTGCAGGAATCCAAAGTTCAGTCGTTGGTATTGTTAATATTTTCATACTAATTTTGTTTTCACTACAATTGTATATTTTATTACAATATCCTCTGTTTCTTATTTCAATTAGAACAAGTTTTTCATAATCACCAATAATATTTATAAATTCGAATCTATAATCTTTTACATCAGGAAGAATGAATAATTTAGTAAGAATTAATCCTGTGTGATTGAAAACTTTTAATGTTCCTATCGGAGTATTTTTAACATCAATTAATTAATTAGTGTTAAAAATATAAAAATGAATTAATTATAATTTGCTAAAAATATTCTATTAATAAACAAATGATTTCTATTATCACTGGAAAAGATTTATTGAATATTGATTTATTATTGTTAACTTTCTTAAGTACAAAAAATATTTTCAATGTATTATTAACTTCAATTGAATGTATGACATTAGTAAAATATTTATCATTTTACAAAAATGTTCATTCATACGATAAATATCATGACAAAGGTAATGTCAAATACATATATTCAAAAATGTATTTGATTTATCAAATATTAAATAATAGAAAATTGATTGATATATTAAACAAAGGAATATTTTGGTCTATTTGTATGAATAATGATTTGTTTGAAATTAAATCATTGTATTTAACAGGAAAAATCAAAGAAATATTTGATGATTTAAGTGATGATATTTCATTTATGTACAAAAGAATTAATCTTTTTAGTGATATTATTAATAATTGTATAATTATGAATGATGAATCTGATTATGATTTTATTCCAGATATTCCAAATGATCTTATTTCGAATATTGTTAATAGAGATACATTAACATGCAGAGAATTAAAGAAAATTCTTAGAAAACGAAAATTATTTTGTTTGTATGAACATATTCCAAAAATATACAAAATGATAACAGGTAAAAATAAATTACATTTTGAAAGTTATGAATTGAAATCAATAAATATGTGTTTAAGGAATAATGGAGATCGTGACTATAGAAAATATGATTATATTCCTAATTCTCAATAATATTCAATTATTTACAATTCTAATTAATCAATTGGAATTGTAAAAACTTAATCTAATCATAAATTTAATAATTTTCTTTATGTATTCTTGAATGTACAATTATTAATAATATTTGTAAAATTGAATTATATTTTTAATGTCTTGATAAATGAAATAACAAACTGAAATGAATAAAATTAATATTTTGTTAGTTGGTAATATTGATTCTGATAAATCTGATTTTGTAAATAAATTAATATCTGAAAGATTCTTTAATGAAAATACGGGAGCTTGTAATATTACAACTTTCTATAGAGATACAAACATTGGTGTTATTGAAATTAGTATTTGGAATTGTTCTGATGATCCTAAATACAACGGAATGATGGATGGATATTATATTAATGCAAATGCTGCCATTATCATGAATTCTACTACATTACATGATGAAATACGCAATTATTATACAAATATATATAGAGTATGTTATGATATTCCTGTGATGATTCTTACTAATAATAAGCCTCGTGGTAAATTTGTCAATATTCATAAATTAACGTCAAATAGACCTAACATAATTGGAAATGTATATATCAATGTTACAACTAATGAGAAAGATATTTTAATAAAACCAATTAAAACTCTTTGTGAGAGAATATTTGGAAAGGAATTAATATTTTATTAATTTTCATTCACATAATGATTATTATATGAATGAAATTTGAAATTTATAATAAAAAATTTATGAATTTGATATGATTCTTGCACAAAGTTGAAATTCATTAATTGTTTGAGTAAGTAATGTATTGATATAATTATTATTACAATGTTTTAATGCTTTTACAATTGAATTGTAATTTGCATTATTTTCAATCAAATATTTAACAATTTTATAATCACCTAAAGAACTTGCTTTAATAATTGCTTCTCCATCATAAGCATTGACATCAGCACCATTTTCAATTGCCAATTTAATAAATGGAAAATATCTAGCAACAACTAAAAATTCATCATTATTTACTCTAATATCTGCACCTGCATCAATAAGTAATTGAATTATTTCTATTGAGCTTTTACTAAATAATTTACTCCACGTTCTTTTTTCATTTATCATATTTTTTTAATGAAATATTTTTGTTTGAATTAAGTAAATATTTCAAACCAATGATATTGCCAATGCAAGCAACTTTATAAATAACATTTTCATTAATCTCTACTCCGTGTTTTAATAATAACTCTAATGAATCAATGTATTCAATACAATGATATAATACTCTACTATTTCTTACTTTTGGATCAGCTCCATTATCAATAAGAAATTGTATGAATTGTGCATTTCCTTTGACTTTAGAAATCACATAATTATTATTAATTTTCACATCTGCACTTCTTTCAATTAAATATTTGATAATTGAATTACAATGGAAATGCGCAAAATCATCATTCTGATAATAATTTTAAAGATGTTGCTTGTGCAAATTTTATGAATAATATTATTGAATTGAATGGAATTGGAATAGAATATATTAAAACTAGTCATTGGAATAATTTACAAAGAATTATTTAATCATTTCAATAAACTTACTAATGAAATATTTTTGTAATATTAAAAATCAATTTCATGAAAATGTTAGTAATTAGAAGAAAATTTTTATTTGTTTTAATCCTTTATTAATTAATAAAGGATTAAAAACTTTGACCATATTCTGATTCAGTATCATAAAATCCAAGTAATCGGAGAGAAAATTTCTTAAATATTTAGCATCATGTTTGAAATTATTTAATAATAAAGAAATTAATAATAAAGAAAATTTACAAACTATCTTGAGTGAATTATTCGTTCCAATTTCATATTCATGTTCACAAGCTATTGATACAATGATTGATGAATTATCTAATAATAGTGAATGTGATTTTTCAATGACATTTGCAGAACATTTATCAGGAATCCTTGAAGAAAGAAAAACAGATACTTATTCAAAAGCAAAGATTTTTTATAATTCAAAATTGAAATTAGATTCTGTGTTAGATTGTATTCATAATAAAATTTCTGATTAAATTTCTTTTGATAATAATCATTATCAAAGGAAAATATCTGTTTTAATATTTTGTATTTTCAAGTTTAACAATCATCTTTGAAACTAATAAATTTAGATTAGACATAAACAGGATTGAAAGTATGAATAGAAATACTTTTGTTTTCTATTTTAATATCATTTTTATTTCTTTGATTAAAAGTCATTTAATTAGAATTTGAATAATTTTGCATTCGAATAAATGACTTAAGATTCTTTTTTTATATAAAAAAATGATATTTAAACATTTAGGAAATTTATAAATAATATATTTTTTAACTTTCTTTTATAGAAGTTTATTAGCTTGAAAACTAACAATGTCAACAAATACCATTAAAGTTTTATTATTTGGTGATGAATTTCTTAGAAATCTCTGGATTAATAAATTAGATAAATCAGAAAACACTATGAATAAAACTATCAAGAACTTCGTAGCACTTCTTGAAGATGAAAATAAACAAGGATACAAATTCAATGTTATTAACAACAATGATAAACATGGAAAAGTTAATAATGAAGATTTCGACAGAGCTATTTTGTTGATTTATAATAACATTCAGGATTCTGAAATTAATGAATATGCAAAAGAATTTAATTATCTATATCCTAATAAATTTTTTGATATTTGGGCAGTACCTTACGATTTTACGAAAACATATTCATCAACACAAGATTCTTTAGCTATTTTATACTTATGGAATTGTACTATTGAAGGATTAATCAAACCATTTGAAACAATTGTTTATAAATTATATAAAATTACAACTTTAAAATACATTGATGCTAAAGTTACAAAATATGAAGATAATGATATTGAAAAAGAAAATAAGAATTCAGAGAAAGATATTATTCACAAGCCTTTGTTCGTTGAATTCAAGAAAAGTATGAAATCATTAATGGAATTTTATAAAAATCATCCAGAACATAATTCTCTTGATCATATTGTCAATCTAATGAATGTGTTAACTACGGAAATTCAAACTGAATGTATTAATTATTTCGCTAATGAAATTGAATTATCATCAGAGGATCGTTGCAGATTGATTGATCAAATATTACTCAAAATGTAATCTTTTTCTTTATTGACATTTCTAATATTATAATCATAATATTAAAAATTGATTTATAAATAATATTTTTGCATTGAATAATTAGTTGAAGTAATTAAGAAAACGAAAAATGTCTGAGATAACTGTTTTCATAACGCCAACTAATGGAATGTCAGATGCATTTAAAACTTGTCCAATGGTTATTCAAAAAGTTCTGTTTCCTGAAATGAAAACTATTGATATAACTATTAATAAAAAATCCGGGCTTAGTTCAAATAATGACAATATATTTGTTAAAATAGTTGATTTTGGTTCAACTATTCCTAATTCAGACAAGTTTATTAATTTTTTAGAACCAATATTAACAAGATCTATTGAACATTCAAAGATAATAAATAATAGTTATTTGAAAGATATTTTCACTATTGATACTTTGTTTAATGTCATTTCATTTGTTATAAAGATTAAAAAATTAATAGTTAAAAAAGCATTAAGCAAATATGACAAGGAAACAAGAAATTCAGAATTGGATACCTATATTCATAATTTGATTTATTTTCTTTCTAAATATCTGGAAGAACTTAAACTCATAAAATCCAATGAACATCAAATTAACAATATAGATAAATTAGTTTGTGATCCATTTATTGCAGTTTTTCAATTAGCAAGGAAAACATATTTTAATCCTTCCGAATACTTGAAAAGAAATGATATTACACCAAAAGAAATGAGACAATATTTGAAAATAATCATCAAATATTGTGATTTTTATTATACTTGTGATAATAATCTTGGATTATTAAAATTTCCTTTCATACATTATTATTTGAAAAAATTGGCAATTGGTATATATAATAAACGTTTTTGTTTTGAACACAATATTTCTAAATTACTCAAAATAATAACTTCAATTAATAAATCTTGGATTGTTAATCGTTCACTTAGAAAATATTTTAAAAGAAATATAATTTATGGAAATTACTTGCTTAATAGAAATGAAGAATCTGATGATTATTATAAATCAATCATTTATAAAAATACTTTTTCGGAATTCATAAACAAGGATACAACACAATCTGATTATGAGAAATGGTTTGATTTACATTTAATAGAAGAAATTAAAGAAAATATTATTCCTTCGAATACTAATAAAATTATAGCATCTAAACCAGAAAATGTAATAAAACAAGATGTAATAAAACAAGAAGAAATAGTAAAACCAAAAGAAAATAATATTAATAATGATGCAATATATTTGATTTTTTCATTAATTAATGAATGTAAAAGATCAAATATTACTATTAATCCCAAATTGAAAGAAGATATTTCTAATTTCTTCACTAAGTTTATTAATGATATTTAATTCATTAACAATAATATTTTCTAATATCTTTGATCAAAGATATTAGAAAAGTAATTAATATTAAATAATGAATTCTGAACATTCGTTAAGTGACATCTTATACATGTTAAGTAAAATATTATATTTCCATATTTTTTTATTTGCTTCAGCTAATTTGGATTCAGAATGATGTTTTCGTTCTGTTATTTCATTAACAACAAGTTTATATAATTCCATATCTTCTTTATATTTCTTTTTTCCATTTTCATATTTTTGTTTGAAGAATTCATTTTCTTGTTTAAGACGTTCAATTTCTTTGTTCTTATTCTCAATTTCCTTTTCATTATTTTCAAGTTTGGAGAGTAAGTCATCATTTTCATTTTCCAAAGATTTAATATTTTCATGTAATTGTTTATTTTCATTTTCCAAAGATTCTATTTTCTCTTCAAAAGTTTTCAAATTGTTCTCTTGATTATTAATAATCACAGAATTATCTTTGAGTGAAAAAGAAACAGGAACAGTTGGATTGTTATTAACAACAATAATAATGGAATTTGACTTAGATTCGACAGTTGACATTTTTCAATAAAACTTTTTGAGAAGTTTATAATTTTTAATATTTAAGAATTTGCAATTTTTTAAAATATCAATTTTAAATTTTAATAATCTCTTTGATCAAAAAGATTATTAATTTAGTAAAAATTAAAAATTGAATAAGTAATTTATTAGAAAAACATTAATTATAAAATATATAAAGAAGACTAAAATGTCTAAGTATTTTTTATTATCCGCTTGCGGTGAAAATGGAATTGTTAATAAAAAACTTATTAAAGCGAGTTCTGAAGCCAGTGTGACTCGTATGATGCTTAATAATCCAAGAAAATTTTTAGATTTCTTTGATAATGGTTATGATGAATGCATTTTGAATAAGAATCATTTGAAATTAATAAATTCAGTACCGAAATTATCAAATGGACTTTTATATATTCCTTATGATGAAACACAAACAATTATTAAAATAACAAATTTAACTATTATGGAAATAGATCCTGAATCCAGGAATTTATATATAATTTTTGTTTTAAAGAATAATGAAATGGAAAATATTATGATTATCAGAACATCAAATGATGATATTCTTAATCATGCGAAAGAAATTGAAGAATTCATAAAAACCAATAATGAGGATAAATATGAATATGTAATAAAACAAGTTATTGTTGAATGTGATAATGGGAAAGAAATTCATGTTCTTTGGAGTTATGATAAATATTTTCATAGAATTAATTACAAAATATTCAATATAGGGACAAAAATAAATACTCTTAGACACATTCTTCAAGAAATCAAAGAATCTAATAATGGAATTAATAGAATAATGGAAATTTCAATAGTAAATAATCCAAATCTTGAATGTAGTTATTGTTCTTCCATTGATATTTTAGCTAATAATTTGTTTGTAATTATTCCTTCATTAAATCCTTTGAAATTAATAGAAATAATAGATGAAACATCCATTGATTATCAAAAACTACAAATCAGAATTGAAGAATTAGTATTAGAAAAGAATATTTCTAAATCTAAATATTTGGATCCAACCCAAATATTCTAAAAAATTTTTAGACCATTTAATCAAATCGTTTAAAAAATAATTGAAATTTATAATCATTGACAAAATATTAAGTAATTATAACAATGATGAGATTGATTGATAGTCCTGTTATTAATCAAAAAGATGAAATTGTCATCATTGTCAAAATATTATATACTTTCCTACAAATTAAAAATAATAGGAAATTTTATTCATATTGTATTAATTTAGTTTCTTTGAAAACAGGAATACCAATAGAAACAATTCACAAATATAATAATCAAAATTTCAGTAAAGAATCAAGAATATTTAAAATATTAACAAATGATCATGTTAATTTTTATAATGATAATGGATTTATTTGTATTGGTTTAGAATCAGAAAGAATTCAATATGAAAAAGAAATCATTAATAGTTAAATATAAAGAGGACAATTTGATTGTAAATCAAGAGGACAATTTGGAACTGATGTTTCAAGAGAATAATTTAATCGTGTTTGATCAAACATAATTAAATCTCAATAAGGATTTAGAAAATATTCATAACATCGTTTCAAAAATAAAGGCATAAATTTATGAGAATATTTGTATTCAGGATTATTATTATAATTACTTTTACTATTCTTTTGATCAAAAGAATAGTAAATAAAAAAATGATTACATAATGTTTTAATTAAATTATTTATAAATTGGTTTTCAAAATGTTTGGATTTGAAACATATTCTATTATATTAAAGAATAAAAATTTTAATATTTATAAATCTATTTACAAATTGAATGGTTATCAAAAAATTAATTCATTTTTTTATATATCAGATTTATTCATAAGCAAAAATTTTGAAGGAAAAACTAATAAGAAATGTAATTATCAAAAAATAATTATTGAAGAATCAAAAAGATATTTTCAAATATATAATTTCAAAGATTTTTCAATAGTTATTAAATTTCATTATCCAAAAATCAAAAAATATAAAAAAATTATTTTAATTATTTATACTTTTGGAATAGAACTAAAGAATTGTTCCAATAGTTATTATCCTGTTGCTGAAAATTTTTTATTGCCAGATAATATATTATCATATTGTGTTAGTTGGTTCAATAAATTATTTAATTCCAATACAAAAACAATCAATAAATCAACATTCAAATTGTTAAACATAGAAATTATTGATAGTTTAATATACAAAACATTTTCTCTTAATTATAAAATTTCTTTATTAAAAAAAGATATAGATATTATAAATGAAAAAATTATAAATATAGATCCAATAAATAGATTATTTATATTCATTAAAGAAAATCATAAAAAATTTGGTATTGATGAATATTTTATTAAATTTAAAGAAGGAAAATCTAATACTCAAATAGTTTCTAATTTATTATTAAGAAATTACTTAATATTTGAAAATTTACTTAATAAATATGATAAAACACATAAATCAAAAATATTTATAAATAATGGAATTGTCCAAAATATTAATATTACTAATCCATTAGAATGTAAATGTTTTGTTCTTTTAGGTATTAAAGAATGTATAGAATCATTTGATATAATGTGGGAAAATAACTATATAAATGTTGATGTAAAAAAATTATACAAATTCAATATTAAAAATCTTGAAATTGTTAATGGATTTATTGAATTCTTCCAAACACTAAAACTTTTTAAAATTATTATTAAACCATGGGAAAATGGATTTTATAATTATGATTATTCTGAAATTTCTAATGATTTATTGGATATGAAACATATTGATTTAAGAAATATGATCGAATTTAATATCAATTATTACAAACATTTATTATATCGTTTTCATAATTATATTCCGGGTAATAATCCATATGAAGATTATGCTATTAATGATATTTGTTTAGATTTAGATTGGACAGATCTAACAAAGTACTTAAAGTTTAATACTATTTTTCAATATTCTCAAAAAAATAAATTAATAAAATATTTATTAAAGAAAGTAAATGAAGATTTGAAACTTTGGATTATTTAGAGAATAATAATTAAAAGAAATTGATTCTATTAATTTATTGCAGTTGATCAACAACAATAAATCTTTTGAATCTATAACTAGATTGGTTATAATATTGAAGCAAAAATGCAAAATATTAACGTTGACATCAATGAAAATGAAGTTGGTAAGTTCTATGAAATCTATCAACAAGGATTTGAACCTCCCAAATGGATTTTGAAAGTTGATAACTGGAAAAACTATTTGCAATATACAACTGTTTATTATAATTCAAGTGATAATAAAAGCACGACTCTTCAAAATGTTATTGAATTAACTAAAAGAAGAGAACCTGTGAATATTAGCATGGACAGATATTACGATGAAGAAAACTTGAAATCTTTGTGGAATTATTCACAAGGAATTTATGGATCATTTCATCATTCAGTAAACATATAAAATACATTGATTTGGCTTAATAATTTACATAATATTTAATCAACTATTATGTAAAAAACAAAGAAATTGATAATATAATTATCTGATTATTTCTAAGAAAACCATTATCAAAATGTTATTCGAATCTTATAATTGCAATGAAATAATTCCTAATGAAAATTATTTTAATGTTTCAGAATTCCAAATTGGCAATGATATTTAGAAATGTAATAAGTGAATTATATGATTTATTCTTTTCATTAAATCATGATGATTTTTTACGATCACAATCACTATCAAATATTTTTTCTGCTATTAAACGAAAGAATGATGAAAGAAATATTCATCAATATCTTAATTATGACTGGAATTATTTAACATCTGAATTTACAAATATTATTTCTTTCTATAAAACTTTAATAATTGTAAATTTAGAAAAACTTAATAATTATCATTATTCATCAGGATCAACAAGAAACTTTTCAATGGAAAAATTTCGGAAAGAAAATATAAAATTATTAATCAAAGTAACTGAAAAATTTTTTCATAATATATTCAATATTTGATTGTAAATTAAAAATTAAAAATTGATAATTATCAGTTCTTAATTTATTATTATAATTTTTTGTATTTGTTTCTAACAATGGGAAAATATATTTGTTATTTGATTAATAGAAATGAAATTGAATTATTAATTCCAAATGAAGTTTGTTATAGTACAATTTCTTTGATGTTAAACAAAGAATATATAATCAAAAATTATTTTGATATTTCATTAGTTTATTATAAGAATGATTATAATTATAATAATAGAAAATGCAAATTATTTGTATTTGGGAATAAATCAAAAATTAATAACCATTTAAAAATTAAGATATTTAAGAAATATTACATATTAAAGGAAAGATCTGAATTTTTCAAATATCTTACAGGCTATTATAGTTATAAAATATCTAAAAGTAAAATACAATATTTAAAGAAAGAAACAAAGAAAAATAATAAACAATATTTAAAAAAATATCATGAAGGAAAATTATTTTGTGAATTAACACCATTTGAAAAATATTGTCAATCGAAACAATTATTAACCACTGAATATTTATTAAATAATAAACATGAATTTATTGAAAAATTAATAAATCCAAAAATTATTCTATTTAATCCTTTTGATATTAAACAATATGTTAAATATAGAAATTTAAAATTTTTGTTAGAATTTAATTCAATAGTGGATTCATATTTCAAATCAGTTGAATATTCTAGATTAGGTTTAAAATATTCACAAGAATATTTAATACTTGCTTGTTCTCGGATTTATAATTCTTCTGAAATTATTTTCAAAGCTTATTCACAATTTAAAGATTATGATTTCGATAATAATATTAATGATTCTACAAATATCATAAATAGTTTCAAAAAAATAATAGATGAATTAATTTATGATATAGATAATAATATTTTTGAGAATGTGGAACCAATTAATTATTATAAATTTATAAATTTTTTCAAAACGATTGATCCAAATAATGAAATTCCTGAATTTAAACAATCATTTATGAAACATCAATGTGTTTCTCTTGATATTATTAAACTAATAGTAACACGAACATTTGATTGTATATCAAAAATTAAAAATTGATAATCATCAGTTCTTAATTTATTATTACAATTAATTATAAAATCAAATAATTAATTTTTACATTCTTATTAATCAATATGAATGTAAATTCTAAACAAAACTTAATTGAGCAGGATTTATTTTAATGGGTGGATTAATAGGTTCATTAGTTATTGGATTAGTATTGTAAGTAGTTTCACCACAATAACCAACAAAAGGTAAAATATTTCCATCATATTGTGTAGGTGCTTCATACAAACAAGAATTATAACCAAATGATTCTAATGTTTGTGATGATGGATTATACATCCATAAACTATTTATTGGTTGACTTGATGATGGTGATAATAAAGAAACATAACCACTTGATGCATTCATTAAAGTTCCATATTGAATAGATTTAATAGATCCATTATCACTTGTCCAAACAGATTGTGAAGGGCAAGAACTAAATATAACAGCAGGATTTGATTGTCCAGTTATGGGAGTATTAGTTGGAATTAAACATTGTCCTGTTGTAATATCTTTAATATTGAAAGAGGTTGTTGGTAAATTAAAATTTATAGGACTAATTGTCCATTGCATACTAGAAGTTGGATTTGATACACATTCAGTCAATTCAATACTAACAGAATTATTAATCCAACATTGATTATTAGAATTACTAATTGTTTTATTATCTTTAGAATATGTCCATTGACTATTAGAACTATTATTAGAACCAACTAAATTATTACCATCACTTGTTATTATTCCACCATTAGCAATATTAATAAAATTTCCATTATTTAATATCCATATATTTCCCATAGTGAATTCATATGCTGGTTGATCAGTAATAATAACTGTATTAGTACAATTGGTTATTCCTATATTATCATTTTGCATATAGACACAATTATCATTATTCTTTATGAAAAAATATGGTGAATAATTAGTAATATTATTATTGTTGGAATTATTATTGTTATTATTTGTGTTATTCTTGTTATTGTTTCTGAAAAGAAAATATAAAAGAAATCCTAAACCGATAAAGATTATTAGAACAAAAACAATGATAACAATTATGATAACTTTCTTACTATTATTTTTTGGTTCATTCTCATTTTCGGAATCATCCATTATTATAAAAATCTAATGGATTATTTCAAAATTAATCTTTCATTGATCAATAAAGGATTAATAAAATTGATTTATTAATGATTAATAATTAATATTCTTTTGAAAGAATAAATTCGTTACGAAATGTCATTGAAGAAATCTTACAATATCATTTTGCTTGGTGATTCAAATTCTGGAAAAACTTCTTTCTTAGAAAGACTTTCAACAGGAAAATTTACTGAAGAATATAATAAAACAACTGATATTAATGATGTTAAAATTAATATTAATACGTCAATAGGTGAATTCGAATTTAATGTTCGTGATTGTCCTGGATACCATAAATATAACATCAATAAGAATTATATTGATGGCATTGATGCTGCAATTATTATGTTTGATCTTACATCAGAAGAATCTTTTTCAGGATCTGAATATTACTTTAAGATTTTTAAAGAAAATAAACCTGAAACACCTATAATTCTTTGTGGTAATAAGAACGATCTTCCTCACATTTTCAATAAACACGTTAATAATTTTAACAAAAATATTGTTGAATTTAACAAATGTGTTTATGATTTTATTAATATCAAAAGATACAATGCACATTTTGATATTTCTGTTAAATTAAATCAAAATTTAGAAAATCCATTTTTGTTCTTAATTGGTAATTCAATTGAATTACGAGAGAAAACATCAACTATAATCCCTGATAAATTATCTTCTGAATCTGAAATAAAACAATGTGATGAAAATAAACCACGACAATGTGGTGTACAAAATATTCAAAGAAAAGTTAAACCTCCTAAGAAATCAAATGATGATAGTGATGATAAAGATATTTATACCTTATTAAAAGTTCTTAAATCATTATTTGATTCTAATGATAATAATGATAAAATCGCAGACAAAATTATTGATGTTATACATTCCATGATTATTAAATCAAAAATAGATTCGATTATTGAAATGATGAAAGAATTGAAATATGATTCATCAACCATACATTATGTTACTCAACAAATAGAAAATCCTTCAATTGAAATATGATTCATTCTACCTTTAATAATTCTTTAATCAAAGATTTATTAAACAAGATGTTTTCTTTCATTAATTTTCCATTTCCAATATTTGATTGTTGATTCATTAACAATATTAAGAAATATTTTTTTAAGTGTATTCTCCGAACTACTGTTTTCATTATTTGAATTATCATTTTCCATTCTTAATAATAAAAATTATAAAAAATATTTGTGTTGACATCAATAATGAATCTTTCAAATACATCACGGAAATCATTGTTCGTTTGTGGACAAACAATTGAAGGTGCGGCGAAATATATTTTGGATGAAATTAAAATTCGGAAACGAAATAGTAAATATTATTCTTTTTTGAAATTGAACAAACTATTTGCATTTCCACATTTCAATTCAAAAAGTTTACAAGTTGCGATGAACAAGTATAATGATGATGACGATACTGATGAGAATAAATATGATGTTTATGAAATTGATAATGTTGTATATGAATAATTTTCTATTCATCGAATTCAAAGAATAGAAATTGAAATTATAATCTAATCAAACAATTATAACTTACTAATATTTTCCATTAATCAATGGAAAATATTAACATTATTTTTTTGTTTTATGTATCCATATAGCTAGGATAATATACATAATCTCTTTTTTCTTTTCTTTTTCCACAACTATAATAATTATAATCCCCATCATAATTATCATTTTCATAATCTCTTTTTTTTCTTTTTCCACAATCATAACAATAATCATATTCATAATCATAATTCCCATTACAATTATCATTTTCACAATTATTGTATTCTATTGAACTTATTCCTTGCGAAGTTATATTTGAATTATATGATTGAATTTCCATTAATTTGTTTTGATTACTAATATTATTGTCAATAAGAGTAGATAACCATTCAGGAACTTCATCTTTAAATTTGATCCCAGTTAAAGGATTTATTAATGATTTCTTAGTCTTAATCCATTCTTTAAGTCCTTTAATACTATGCCATTGACCATCCAAATAAATACAATCAGATTTTGAAATTTCTGAATTTGTGAAATAATCAAATACTTTGTCAGACATAATATTTATTATATTGATAATACTATAAATATTTTAAGTATAGAAAATCATAATAAATTCTTTTTAAGAATATGATTAATAAATATTATATCAAAATCATTATCTATTAAATAATTATTTACTAGAAATATATTATTGAACAAATAGAATTTCTTGGGGATTCAATGATTAATTATGGAAACAAACTTCACATTATAAAAAAGAAATTGAAACGATTCAACAAAAGAAAATCTTCAATCAAAAAATTTTTGAAAAACAAGTAATTTTCTATACACTTAATCAATTGTATAGAAAATTGAAATTAATTTTCTTTTTCAATTATATTCAAATTATGAACAATATCTAAAATATTTTCTAGAATGAAATTAATCGAACTTGAATTTTATTCAAATATATTTTCAAAAAATGGCAATGCATTTGAGGAATGCAAATATAATCCATCTTATTACAGTTCATTACCACTAAATAAGAAATGTAATCGTAATATTAAATCCTTGAAAACATCAAAAGTATCAAAATTATTTATTGAAATATTTAAACGCAAAGAATCACAATCAAAATTCAATGTACAGTTTCCTGAAATTGCATGCAATATTATTTCACATGTGTTATATATGAATGATGAACATTCACAATATCTCTTCAAATCATTATCAACAAATCATCCATATTATAGAGAAAGTTTATGTATTTTGTTATACGTCAAAAAATATTTATCACTTGAATATGAATATTGTATGATTAATTCTAAAGAATATATTAATCAAAATAATATTTTAATTGCGGCTGATATTCCAATAATAAAAGCTTTTGGATATATTGGTGTACAAATTGATGAAATTCTTGCTAAATATTTTAATAAATCATGGTATAATTATTTGAATAAAACATGGTATAATTATTTGAATAAAAATCTATCATTAATATTGCAGGAAAACAATAACAATATTATTAATGAAAATACAATATGTAAGCTATCATTACCAATGGATTTTAGTGTATTGTGTAATCCATTGCAATTTTGTCATTTGTATGAATTATTGAAACAATTCTTTGATTTTTGTTGCAAGGCCAATTTTCATTTTAAAGAAATTCTACTTTTCTGCTATCACATTGTTAGAATTAAGGACAATTATTTATATCTTTTAAATAAATATTGGATTAGAAAATTTAGACAATATTCATTTATTGAATTGAATGAAATTCTTATTAATGAGAAAATTACAGTGTTAAATGAAAAGCAATGTCGTGATGATTTTCAATTCATGAAACATACATATCCTCGAATTGCTCCTAAGTTCATTAATTTTAATAACTTCGATAATAAAATTATTATTTTTGCAAAAAGAATTGGTTTCAATATTAATTTTGATCAATTATATTCATCGAGAGATTTTGTGAAAGAACTTATTGACAAAACTTTTGAATATCTTATTCAAAAATATGATTATAAGATTATTCAACAACCTCAAATTGAAAGTTATGAAAATTTCTTTCCATGGAATTCCAATCATCAATAATTTATTATTTTCTTTAACAAAATGTTTATAGTATTATTCAAAATTCATTACTTTACTTTCTTCATACAATAATTATTGTATGAAGAAAGAATTTTTTGTTATAGATGTATTAAAAATTTGTTCATTAGTTATTAAATTTATTAATCCATGAAGAGTTAATGCTAATGTTCTGTCATGATTAATTCTTAAAACTTTCTCATAAAATAGATAAACAACTTCTCCATTAAAATTAATAATCACATCATAAATAATGTATTTGTTATTTCTAATATTTGAATGCACATAATTACACAGTAATGTTTCATTGTTTAATAAAATTATATGTTTTAATGTAAATTTTTTTACTCCATCATTCATATTTAACAAATTCAAAGAAGTAATAATATTATTGAATTTATCAAGAATGTAATGGTTATCGTCTTTTTGAATGAGAATATATTTTTTATCAATAGAATCATTGATTAAAGGAGGATGTATTAGCAATAATTCTAAAAATATTCATGCATATTCTTTGTATTTAAAATTCATGAATCATAAGGAATTACCTGGGAGATTGTATAGACTTCTGGATAAAATTTAATTACACTCAAAAATTATTATATGTAAATTTCTCTTCTTCGGAATTTTTTCACTTGTTGATATTATTTATCAAATTTGTTCATTCAACAGTAGAAAAATAACTGAAATTATTTCTGATGAAAATACTAAATTAATAGATAGTACATTGATGAATATTTGAATTATAATTTTCTATTCTATTGATTAATGGAATAGAAAATATTCATTATGTTATTTGTTTAGTCAAATATTTTGTGTAAGGTTGTATACAATATTCTGAATAAATTATTTGGTAATTGAATTTCATTAATAATTTTGATTTCCTTATCTGAATATTTAAATTTTATTTCATTACTGTTTAAATAATAACTTTCTATTGGAAATATTTGATTATTTTCTTATCTATTTTCAAACAAAATAAAATTGATATTTTAATTTCATTGTTGACTTTTCATAAAGAATTTATGAAATGGAAGTTACTTATGATAATTATTTCAGTGAAGATAAAACATCTATTCTAAATGATGAATCTATTACTTTAGAAGATGAATCAACAGGGCAAATTATCGGAATTTGTTTAATTTTCATTAGAAATAATAGAACGAAAATAGAATTAAGTCATATTTTGATAAATGAAGAATATAGAGGTAAAGGTTATGGAAATATTCTTATGAAAAAATCTATTGATTATTGTAAAAGTATTGGAATTTCGAATATATTTTTGTATGTCAAAAAAGATAATCATGTTGCTCTAAATCTTTATAAAAAACATGGATTTGTTATTGAATATGAAACAAAGTTTCTTGATAGTCAAGAACTTGATCATTACAAAATGAATTATGTTGAGTAAAAATTCTTATTTACTTTGATTAAAGTAAATAAGAAAACAATTCTTAATAACATTAAAAAAATACAAAATTTACAAAGAAATTCTTAGATTTTACATTATAAAATTGATCAATCAATTATTTATAAAATAATTTCTATAAAAAGAATAAATTACAAAATGCTTTCTGATAAGAAAAGTTTTAAAGTCGCTGTTATGGGTGATAATGATCTTATATGGAAGTTTCTTAAAAACAATTGCTTATTCGATAAAAAAAAGTCTAATTATAGATTCGTAAATAAGAATTATGAATTCTATTTTTCACCTAATATTTCATGTATAAATGAACTTTATAAATCATCAGAAAAATATGATGCTGGTTTGTTTTTTACAAATTATATATTAGATACTATTGATGATTTATATAGATGGAAAATTGCATTCTATAAAATACATGATATTAAAACTCCATGTGCTGAATGTTACATTAATGATGTTCATCAACTCATTTCCACAGAAGAATATATTAATTCTCTTTGTTTAGATAATTGCACAATAAAAGAACTTGAAGCTTTGTTCGAAAGTCTTGGTAATTATATTTGCGAAAATGAAAAACAAATGAAAGAAATAGAAGAAAAACTAATGAAAGAAAAACAATCAGTTATTGAAAGCAATTACATTACTGATTTGTTTACAGTGTATAAGAAATGTAATTCTGAAAAGATCAAAGTTATGATTGAAGAACTTATTGTCACTTCTATTGTTAATGAATCATTGGATAATTTTAAGAAAGAACATTTAATAAACAATGATAATATGAAAATATTCGAAGAAATTACTAAAAAAAATTGGATCATTCAAAATTAATTTCGAATAAATAATTTCTGAGAATTAAACATTAGAATTTCATTAATCTTTTGATTAAAGGATTAATGAAAAATTAAACTAACAAAGAAATTAAATTCCTAAATATGTAACAGACAACATTGCAACTGTTTCATTTCCTGTACCTCCTGGACCAACATTAAGAACCATATTTCCGAAAGGATTAACAGAAGCATTAATTACTGACACAGTTCCTGCAGTTAATTGTGAATTCCATGTTGCTGATATTATTTGTGATCCAACACCTGCACCACCACCAGTATTCGAACTAAATGTTCTAACTACTGAACCATTGTTTAATACTTGAACAGTTATTGTAGTTGTTGTTGATTCTACAAACAAAGAAATTTCGTATGCTCCTGATGTGGGAATATTAATATTCGGACTTGTAAATGTTGTTCCATTTCCAAAGAATTGAGTGAATGGTATTGTTGATCCTTGTGGAACATTAGTTGCAGGTGCTGTTAATAATGTTGATGCTGTTCCAAATATTATTGGTGGTAGTGTTGGTATTGGTGGTATAGGAGTTTGTGGAGGAATAGGAATATATCTTATAGGTTGATCATAACATATTGGCATATCATAACAAACTTTTACACATTGATTATTTTTACTTTTTGAATGACATTTATTACATCGTTCACATCTATGCTGAGACATTTAAAATTTATCACACGATTAATTAATTATGAAAGATTTTGTTTCTCAAATGAATATATATTTGTATATCAATGATTGTTTAAAATACAAAACAAGATTAATAAAATTGATATCAAAAGAATTATTAACTTCTAAAAAATACAAATGGCACTAATTATTGCTTATGATTTTATTCTTGAATATATGATTATAAATTCAAATAGATTCCGCAATGATGATTCTAATAAGTATGAAAATATACAATATTGTACAAATTTGTTCGATTCAATTCCGTATAAACATCCCAATGCACCAATAATTATATGTGTTATGAACTGTAAATCAACAATGTTTCTCGAAAATGGAACTAATTGATGTGTTGGTTGTAGTGTATTAAACATTTGTCAAAATACATCTACAGAACGTATAAATGATATGTTTTCATATCTTGCCAGAATGAAACAAAATATCGTTGGAAACAAATTGAATGAAATTCAGAAACCAAAAGAAAATATAGAGCAACCCAAATCTTGTCATAAAGAAAATATTATTAATTTCATCAAAGCATATAATTTTTATGGTGTTAACAAAAGAAATGCAGATCTGAGTTCGAAAATTTTGTTAATGGCAATAATAAAAGAATTCGAAGAAAATTACCAAACAGAATTACAAGGAACTGATATAATGAAGAAATTTAATAATATGCAAATTACTTTTTTCATTAATTCTTTGATTCATAATTATGATTCAAAGAATCCCAAAAAAATGATAATATAATTATTAATATATAATTCCTATAAAAAGGAATTAATTACAAAATGTCTTCTGATAAGAAAATATTTAAAATCCTTATTATTGGTGACGTAATTGCTGCGCGTACATTCATTCAAAAATATTGCGAAAGACATATTGCAATGGATTCTTATTGGAAAATTATAACCAATTTTTATGAATTTTATTTTTCATATACTATATCATCTATTAATGATCTCAAGGAAAAAAAAGAAATATATGATGCTGCCATCTTTTTTTCGAGTAAAGAATTATTTATACACGAATGGATTAATGCATTCTACGAGAAACATCATATTGATACTCCATTTATTGAATGTTCTATTGATCATATTATTCCTCATGTTCCACCTAGAAAAGAATATATTAATTATTTTTGCGTAAATGGTAATACAAATGAATATATCAAAGGTATATTCGTGACTCTTGGTGATTATCTTTGCAAATATAGAAATCAAAAGAATGAAATTTCTGGATATGTAATGGAAACAGAACAAACACGAATAGAACAAAAACAAATAGAAACAATTCCAAAAGAAGATAATAATTATATTAGTGATTTATTTTCAGCATATAAGAAATGTGAATCTACAAAAATGAGATTTACTATCGAAGAACTTATTATTAATTCTGTTATTCATGAATCATTAGATAAATATAAGAATGAATTCATGACTGAAGATAATAAACATATGTTTGAAAAAATTACAGGGAAATATGGATCATTCAATCTCAAATTAGATTTTGAATAGTAATATTTTTTATTAATTCTTTGAATCATAATTATGAATCAAAGAATATCCAAAAAATGATAATATAATCATTAATATAATTATTTTTGTAAAAAAGGAATTAATTACAAAATGTCTTCTGAAAAGAAATGTTTTAAGGTTGTTCTTATGGGGGATACTAATATTGCATCTATATTTCTTCACAAATATTGCCTATTCAAATTTACGAAAGATTTTAATTACAAATATATTACCAAATATTATGAATTTTTATTTTCATTAACTATATCATCTATCAATGATCTCAAGAAAGAAATATGTGATGCTGGTATTTTTTTCGCTGATAGAAAAATAACTACTGATGCTGATATATCAAAATGGATTAATGCATTCTATGAGAAATATGATGCTACAGTTCCATTTGCTCAATGTTTTATTAATTACCATGAACCTACTAAACACTTTTGTATAGATACATGCACAAAAGAAGATGTAGAATCGTTCTTTGATTATCTTGGATATTGTATTGACAGATATAAAAAGCTAAAGAATAAAATTCCTGATGGCTTACATGTTGGCACAATTGAAAACAATATAACAAAACAACCTGATTATAGTAAATTATCTCCTGAAGGTTTTGCTAAGATAGACACAGTTATCACAAATGAAGATAATTCAAATTTCAGATTAATTCCGAAACAAACATTATCTAATAATGACAAATGTATTCATCATTTAGTTAATGCATATGCACATTGTGAAATTGAAGAATGTAAACAAATAATACTTGATGTTATTCTGAAAACAATTGTCCATGATTCTATTAAGAAACTTGATATAAGTATTTCTAAAGATGAGTCTATTAGAGAATCATATGTTGAACTTATTGATAAACTTTTGAAATCAAAACTTGTTCTTGAATAGAATTAATAATATTAGAAATTATTTGATGAATTCTTATTTTGATTAAAATAAGAATTCAAAAATTGAAAATTATTAATTACAAAAAAGAATTTTGTTTCCTTAAATAATATAATGTCAATAGAAAAAGAAATTTATCATATTATTCTTCTTGGAAATATTTACTTTCATTAATTTTCCATTTCCAATATTTGATTGTTGATTCATTAACAACATTAAGAAACATTTTACTAAGTGCTTTATCCAAACCTTGACCAAATATTTCCTCATCATTAGAACTATATGTTTGATATGACATATATTCAAAAGTTTCTAAATCCATTATGTAAATTTCAATATCCAATAATTGATCTTGTTGTTCTTGTTTATCTTCATTTTCATTTTCATCATAATCTTCATCATCACTGTCAATATTAGGATTGTTTCTATTCACTCCTATGAATAAGAAATTTTCACTTTTGTCATAACATATATAATCAACACAAAAAGGAAAAGAAATTTCTTTTATTCTTTTACATTCATTATTTTCATTATCTTTGGATATTACAATTCCTCCGGATATTATGGTAGAAATATATAATTGATATTTATCAACAATCAAGTTAGACATTGCTCCGTTTTTATCATTAAGGATAATAGTATCATTTGTCTCTGATAATTTTAAAATTTCAGATGCATGTATTTTGTAATCAACACATCCTTCACTTATTATACTATTGTTACTCCATTTTAGAAATCTAAACATAATCCAATTATTTCTAAACATAATATTCCGGCATTTAAATCTGTCATCATATTCTGGAAATGTAACTTTAATAACTTTCTTCGTTTTCGTAATTATTATTTCAGCATTTCTATTATTAGCATTATGAATAATGAAACAACCTGATTGATGAACAACTTTCGGACAATCATAATTATCAGGAGAAATGTAATTTCTGTAATCAATTGAATATTCAATTAAATCATTTTCTAAATTAATGAATTGAATACATTTCTCTTCAAAATTATCAAATGCTTTGTATTTGTGTTCAGTGCATGTCAATGGATCACATGGAATTTCGAAATCTTTGAATCCGCAAGCACATTGAATAATAGTTGTATATATTGCTGGTCTACTAAAGTTTTCAATCATTGAGAATTTCTGAAATTTATTAGTTAAGGGATATCTTGAATTCATTGTAATTAATGGACTAATATTTTCTACTTTTTCCGGTTTTTGTCCTAAAATATGAACAATTCCATTATAATCATAATCAGTAATTTTCAATGGAAATAGAAAAGAATGAATGAACGGTTCAATAATATCTCCATTAATTTTAACAATATCATCAATAGTAATTCCATGAGATTTATTTAATACTTTCAATAAATCTGTATCAAATGATGGGATTTTCAAATAATCAATCATTTCAAGAACTTCGGCTTTAGACGATCCACATAATAACAAAATTTCTAAATCTAATGTAAGTAATCCTTGGATTAATAAATGTGGATTTGTTCCAATTTCACAATCAAATTCTATTTTATCATCATTGTTTAATCCTAATGATACTGAAAGAACTTTGGATTTTTTCAAATTCTCAATGGATACAAAGAAATCTTTTCCATTAACAATTAATTGAACCATTTTGCTTTTTTAATAATCAGAAAATTATTATAATCAATCTAAACATCATTTTTATAATTGTTTATTTACATTCTATTGATTAATGAAATGTAAATATTATTAAGTTTTAAAAATTGAATTAATTTTTCATTGGGTTTTATTAATTATTTAATAAATGAATATGTCAACAAATACTAGAAAAGATATTTTCAGAATAATTCAATTGAAAGATTCTGATGTTAATAATATAGAAGAATTTATTAAAAATTTATTTCATGTTGAAACTGTTGAATTACTTATTGAAATTAATGAGTCCAAAATTTATTTAGTGAATAAATTTTCTACATTTTTTAGAACTCAAGAATCTATCTATGCGATTTATTATAATGGTTATTTATTAATAATAACATTTGATCACACTTTTATTAATTTTGAAAGTAATTATATGTCACCTTTTGATTCATTCGCAAATATATTCGAAGAAGCAATTGTTTATTGCACAGGTATTTTTGAAAGAATATTTTCAAGAAATTATTTCAATAAACAATTTAATAATAGCAGGTTATCAAAATTATTTACAAAAATAACGTATTCCAAACATTATAACAATGAAAATCGATTATTAAATATTAGAGGATATTATTTTCCAATGCATAGTCTTACTTATAACATGAAAACTTTCAAGATTTATTCAAGAACAATTCAATTACTTGTTGAAACTGATAATAAACATTTATTAGGATTTTATTTTTGTATATATCCTAATATTACAATGGAATTAATACAAAATCATTTAATCGATAATAGCATAAATTTTCATACACAACTTTTTTATTCACCTCTAAAAACTAATTATGATTTTAGAACATGCAATTTTACTTTAAAAAAGTATATAGGAGGACGATTTGGAACGGATGTTTCAAGAGAAAATTATGGTGTTTATTGTGAAGATATTTATGATATTAATGACAGGAATAAAAATGTGATAAAACAATTAAATAATTATGATGTTACTAGTAATAATATTATAATAGAAAAAACAGATAAACAACATTATTACCGAAAAATTATAAGTTATGCAAATTGTGTAAATCTCGAAGATTTGGATTAATTTTTAATATTTTTGCAATATCCATCATTAAATTTTTCTTTATTATTTTAATCAAAATATTAAAGAAATCAATAATTTAAAAAATGAATCTAAAAATTAATACATAATAATACATAAATTATTCAAAATAATCAAGAAAATGAAGAGACATTCAATTAAAGAACCAAGTACTCATATGTTTATTGTTAATTATGAAGGTAAAGTAAATACTCATTGTTCATTTTGTCAACATCCAATAATTAAACCAATGATAAATAAAGATAATGAAAGTTCATGTTTTGAATTATGTAAAGAAATCTTTAAAAGTAATACTTGTAATTTCTCTGATTTAATTAATTTAATAGATATTCTTTTGAATAATATTCATAACGAAACAGTTGAATTACATAAAAATATTCCAATACAAGTGAAAAACAAATCAACATACAATAGTTGGATGGATGATATTTCTATAGGTATTTATCCAAATACAATTTTGATAATGACATCAAATGTTGATCCAATAATCATTGATGAACTCGATCCCAGTTATTTAAATCAAAATAGAATTGATTTAAGAATTAAATCTGAAAGAAAACATTAATGATTACTAATTTTTTAATCAAAGAATTAGTAATTAAATAACAAATAATTCAATAAATGAAATCTTTTTCCTACAAATCAAAAAAATGATAATCTTTTGATTAATATTTTCATATATTAAATAATAAATAATTCAATAAATGAAATCATTATCTTTGATCAAAAAAACTAGTAATTTACTTGTTTATCAACAACCAAATTCCAATCAACAACAACAAATTCCTGAAGATGTTCACGCAATCAACATAATAAACAAAATCAAATCAGAACAAATAACAGAAATCAACAATAAATTCATAGACATGATAAGAACAAAGAAATTTTATATAT
>Ga0164242_10000845_pt1 | contig 36443 bp, 35 predicted proteins | sample OricomgcompostMG_FD_108783 | JGI IMG/M metagenome (GOLD analysis project Ga0164242, IMG submission 108783) | Miracle-Growth compost microbial communities from Emeryville, California, USA - Original compost - Miracle growth compost (MG) ... | reverse complement strand
GGGGCTTGGGAGGGGGAGGAAAAAAGAAGGGGGATGAAAAAAATGGAAAGGGTTGGGAAGTGGGGGGGGGGGGGGGGGGGGGGGGGGGGGGGGGGGGGGGGGGGGGGGGGGGGGGAGGGTCTTGGCAATGAGGGTGGAGAGGGGTATGTGGGCGACGTACAGGTAGGGGTGAGAAATGATGGAGGAGCCCGCCCAACGGCAAGCAGGGGCTACTTTAGTGGTCTCGGTTTCGGAAGTGGAAGTTGGCGGAGAGAGGCACGGGGCGCGGACTTGTGGAGACGGGTCAGCGAGGATATGGGCGTTCGCATTGTGTTTGGCTGAATGGGTCGATCCCCTTTTTCGAGGTTTAATGTTGAGGATGGGAACAACACCCCACACAGGGCTGCCATTGTTTGCGGAGTTTACACCCCCTGTACCTCAGGTGCACGGAAACCACCATGGACGACACAGGGTGCTCTGGGGCGCATGGTCAGCTGTTGAGGGGCAAGGCGGGTATGATTTGGAGGCGGCGAATGGGGCGCATCGCGTTTTGCTTATGGGCTGTGAAGGCTTTGGAGATTAGGTTTGGGGATAGGGTTGAACGGGAACGAAGCTTCTCCACCACGGCAGAGTAATAGGCGCTACCGGCGTCAAGGGGGAAATAAGTCATTCCTGCGAACTGTCTTGGGGTGACTCACGAACTGAAAAGAAGGAGATCTCAAGTGATCATCGTCATGACCGTCTCCCGTGGCCAGGAAGTCGTGGGCCACAGGGGGAAAGGGGGTGGGGGATGGACGGGTCCATCGGTTTTGTTTCGTGTTACAGAAACGTTCCTTTACGAGGGCGAGGGCGATGGCGACGGCGATAGGTATCACGAGAATAGGTATATACCTCGGGCTCTATACAAACCCGGGATTACATGACACCCTCTTGAGCACCGCGGCTCTCTTTGGCAAAATGCGGCTCTGTTTCATCGGGGATGACGGTGGGCTCACAAGTACGTTGACACGGCAGCCACGTGGCTGGGCAGACGTCAGAGGATCTGCTCTGGGGACGGAGCGTGGCTAGTGCGGTGGCTTTGCGAAACTCTTCTGAAGAAGAAGCTGTGGGTTAGGCGAGGCGCTGTTTGGAGTGTGAGAGAATGGGACACTCTCCGCGCTCGACGCGAGGTTTCCAAAGAGGACGAGGGAGCACCTTGGGGGTGGGATTCGGGGTCTCTTGTTTTTAGGCTATTTGTCTCCCGGCGCGCACACGACACACCGTCGCGAAAGCAAGGCGCAATGTTAAAGCGGCCTTTTGGGAGGATGAGCAGCCATTCTACTTCGGCTTGGGTGAGATGGCTCGTGTATCACGAAGTACCGATCCATTAGAGGGCCCGAAACAGAAACCAGTGTCTCCGAGATGAGGAGGGCTGTCGCGCGTCGTCGCCCTTTTCTAGCTCGCTGACCGCGTCGGGGATGTTGGCTGTATTGGGCCGGACGGGGTACACTCAGCTGCTGTATTGCATGAGAATTGATAAAACCGCTTGCTGATGGAAGGATTGGAGACGCGGTTTATAGAGCGGATGACTCTTTGTCGCTGTTGCAGGTACCGATGCCGAAATGCGGCGAGGGGATGAGAAGATTGTCGAATTCTACCTAGAATTCGCAATTCTCGGCACCTTCCCTACTTAGATTCTGGATCATTACGTAGCGGTTTGCTCTTCGGGAGGGGGCGAGGTTGTTGGACAAAAACCTGGGGAGTCTCTTTCGCCCCTTCCTTCCATGCCTGCTTCCATGTGTCTGTTCTGTGGTCCCTGGCTTACCTAGGCCCGGTCCGTCCGGGCCAGAGACGCGGCAGGGAACCGGCGGAAAGAGACCCTGGGTGCAGCTGCAGGTGGGTACCTACACGGCCCAGGCTGCAGCCACACTGGTCCACGGCTGTTGAGCTAAACTGACCTTTGCGCGGGGGGAACGATTGGGAACAAATGAGAGGAGGGGGAATATGGTGCGAGGTAGCACTGGAGCACGGGCGTGGACGGGGTGCTGCGGTGGAAGGGTTCCCCGGGCCCGCCAGCATCTTACGATTGCGACAGCGGTTATCATATTGCGAGGCTCTCGTCGAGTCTCGGACTGGGACGGGCGCCGCAGCTGGTGTTTGTCCGTCTGTCCGTCTCTCCACACTGTCGGTCTGTCTATCTGTGTGTGGGATCTCACCATTAATTAAGGTAGGTACCGCCTTTCGCCCAACCTTAACTCATCTCTGAAGGTACCTACCCACGAAATGTGCACCCCACACCCGGATACAGCCATACAGCCGTATCCGTGCTGGGGCGCCGCCCGCCCTTTCACATTTCTTATCCTGTCGATCTGATACAGATGTGTTGGAGGAAGCGGGGGGGTTAAAGGCGAGAGAAACCTGCACGGAGCAACGAGTAAAAAAAGAAAAGCTGGGAAGTTGGGCCAATACGTCGAGGACGCTATATCCCCCCTCCTGGCGCGTCCCTCTCTAATCATGGCATGGGGCGAAGGAGGGAGGGATGGTGCCAGCCGAGTATAGCATATTTCACGATGTTGCAGCAACAGCCCATGCCCATCGCCTGTGTCGCATCATCCCCATTCCCTCTCCCACGCCAATAATACCAGCGGAGCTTCTTGTCCAGCCTGTTGTTGTTCCTCTTGCATGTCCCTCTCTGCATTCATCCTTCCTTATTCTGCACTTTCCTTCCTCCCACCACACCTTCCTCCCACTCCTCCGTCCCTCCTCCCCCTCCCGCGTTTCTCCTGGTCCCTCCTTCTCGACTGCTCCGGACGCACACACCAACCGCCACTTGTTTCTCATTTCTGGATCAATTCCAACCTCCTTGATCCTTACCTCCACCGAGAGATCGTCGCTCCCTGCACGAACTGCTCCTGCTTCACTGCCTTGTTTGCCCTGTTTCCTTCCCAACTCAACTTAACTTCGGTCACTACCAGCAACATCCATCCACCCATACTGTACGTCTAACAAATAAAATACTTGGCTTTTCGTACTGTATGCGCCGGCACACCTCCCAAGAAAGTGGCCTGCACTGAGGAGAGAGAAAATAAGACGCACCTCACCATTTCTCCCCCGCGTTCCCCCCCCTTCAACTTTTATACATGCCTTCTTTTTTCCCTCCCGGCAACTCGTCATGACTTCATCTGACCATCTTCACCTCTCAATCGCAGAGTGACGACGCCACTGTGCTCCCGCTAACCATCCGACCACCAAGCCGCCTTACAGAACTGCTAGCGTCGCCCTACTTTAGCATTCCTCGCTTCTCGCCGCAAATCGTCCGCGCTTTCCTCCATCTTACCTTTTTACCGACTACCTACCCCACCATCTCAAGCTGACCAAAACCTTCGTTGCATTCCTACAACTTGAGCGTACGACAGCCTAAAAAGTTCTCAGCAAGCCATGATGGTTTTGCTATGCAAGAACTTGCGCAATGACCACTCTGATTAATGGAGCTCTCCCACCGCCTAAGCAAATCCGCTTTGTCAACAATCAGGGCCAACCGCCGTCCAAGCGACGGAGAATCAACGCTGCGTAAGTCGAAACCCCTCGTTTCCCTGCCAAGTCCGAATCACCGTGTCCCTGCGCTGCGGGGGGAGAAAGAGCGGAGCGGGGATTCGCGTTCATTACCGCCAGACGCGAGAACATGTTTCTAAACTCGTTCGCTACATTAGCTGCTTAACATGTCGCAAACGAAAGACGCGGTGTGCCGGCGAGAAGCCAGTCTGCTCGACCTGTACGAAGAACGGCCATGTTTGTCTTGGGTACTCGGAGCTCGTCGAAAAGAAGAAAGATAATGGCGCCGGATTCGCGACTTCGAGGAACGAGCGGGGCGAGTTGGGCGAACTTGGCAACGGGCCGGAGGACGAATTCAAGGACGACTACACAGATGACGGTTCGGAAGATGAGCGACGGCACGCAAAGAGCAAGATCGGGGGCCGGCCATCATTCTCGGCCCATAATCACTTCGCACGGCGCGACTCCCTACCCGCGATTCCTTCTCCATCCGGGAGACCAAGGACACAAAGCAACGAATGGGACCAAAACAGACCGCAGGGGACAGGGAAATCTCCGTGGAGGCCCGCCGCCTATCCCCGGAACTCGTCCTATTCCGAGGACGGCCGGAGCTTGAATAATCGGTCGCCGATGGACAACCGGACCGAAAGTCACAGAGTTCCCTACTTCCGATACTTCGGCCCGACCGCCATCGTCCCTGGTTTTAAGCAAATGGTGGTCAATGTCTCGGTTCATCGCGACCGGCGAAGGAGTAGGGGTGGCTCCTTCTCCGCCGTATCCCCCGGATCTATACTCGGCCACACCAGCGCCGAACACGTGCACCCCTCGATGGGAGACACCGTCCTGGAGAGCCTCGAGGATCTCCCAATCTACGACCCGAACGACCCTACCCCGGTGCATCCGCTGATAATCAATCTTCTGAGGACTTTCTTCCTACGGCTGGGCTGCAACTGCCCGTTCCTACGAGAGGAGAAGGTTCTTCGAATGGCTAGGGAGAAGAGGATCGAGCCCATATTGGTCGATTCGATGTGTGCTCTGGCCGCAAGATTCTCCGAGATGTCCGTTTTTACCAACGAGAGCGACGGCAAGGTCGCAAGGTCCGAATTCGGCCATATTTTTGCTCAGCGAGCAAAAGCCGCTACTGTCGATACCTTCCCGTGCCCTTCTGTTGGCGCGGTACAGGCATGTCTCTTGATGGCATATGAGGGATTTGGGGCCAACCAGGACAGCGCCTTGTGGATGTACCTCGGTCTAGCCATAAGAATGGCCGTGGACCTCGGCCTCCAAAAGACAGTCGGCGTGAAGTACCAAGGAGAAAAAGACCCCTGGTACGCCAGGACGTGGAATAGAAGCAGCAGCGACGGGGATATCAACGAAATCAAGGAAACCGACGACGGCGACGGCGGCGACGACGACCCTCTTAGCCCCGAGGAGCAGATGGAGGTCGAACAAGAACGCATCGATACATTCTGGGCCGTCTTCGTCCTAGATCGTGTCATCTCCTCAGGGACCGGCAGGCCTGTGACCTTTCGGGATAACGACTTTGACCTAGCCTTACCTGAGCCGACTGTTGACCCGGTCTCGGGCTGGCCCGCCCCATTCCCAACCTTTATCCGTATCATCCACCTCTACGGGCGCGTCTCGGACGTCCTTAACAACATCAGAGATGCAAACGACCTCACCCAGGAGAAGATGGCCAAACTCGCGCAGATGGAAAGCGACCTGACCCAAATCTATCAGAAGCAAGATCCGCGTCTCAATTTTAGTGCCCAGAACTTCCAGGAGTACGTGAAGGCTGGCCAGGGCACCACTTTTATCCTCTTGCACTTTTGGTTTCATGCTCTAATTATCATCCTCCACCAACCTACCCTCCTCGCACCCTTCGGCGGCCTTAGCCGAATACGGCTGTTGCCGAACAGCCACGAGCTGTCCATGTCGAGCGCCAAGACCATTTCCGACATCCTCGCCTTTGCCGAGCTGATCGACCCAAAAAGCTTCATTGGGAACCCCTTCACCTCGCAACCCATGTATATTGCTGCATGCGCCTTCCTAATGGAGTCCGTCACAAAGGATTCGGGCCCGCCGTCCCCGCACGGTTCGCCTCGTCCGGACGCCATGGGCGCTCAGTCGTCGTCGGGCCCCGGAGATGGCAGGCCACCGGGCACTTCAAAGTCGGTCAAGCACTCGCTTCTCACCTCGACAGCAAACCAGAATTACCAACGGTGTTATAAGTCGCTGCAGCACCTTAATGACTACTGGGGCGGCGTCAAGTACATCCTGACAGCGCTGGATCAAAAATCGAAAGGCATATGGGACTGCGAAACATACACCAACGAGGAGTACGAGAGCGCCAAGTTCACAAGGCGTACCTCGCTCAGCCGCCTTGCCCGCCTCGACAACCCGTCGTCGCCAAACATCGTGCCAATGGCCTTCTCCCTCACCGGAACCACAAACTCTCCTAACCCGAGTCTTACGTTACTATACCAGAATAATTTTACCACAGCCCCCCAAACGCAACAGTCCGCCCCTACCGCTCCCATGTCCGCTCCAACACCCCCGGGGAACATGATCTACGACCCGATTCGGCAGAGCCTACCGGAAACACCTAACATGTACCCCCCGGCGTACCCGCAGCCCAACCTTTCTGCCATGCGCCATCACGCCCACCCATCTTCGAGGATGCATCGGCTGTCGACTTCGTCAATGGGAAGCTCACACCTTCCGGGGAAGTCGCACCTAAAATACGAATCCCTTGCAAATGACGATCTAGACCAGGGCCCCAACGACTCGAAATTGCAGATGCTAGCTGGCATGCCCCAGGGAAACCATCAACACCAACCCCAGGGGCCGCCATCATATACACCTTCATCTCAGCACTCATCCAACTACGAAGCCTCCATCGTTCACGGGGCATCACCGGCGAGCACACTCACGGATTCGGGACAGGCGACGCATCCTGGCCAACAGCATCAGCACCAGCATCAACAACAACATAATAATGTTAATGGAAATAATGCTAATCCGGGTGGCGGAATGCATGGGGGCTACCACGCCGATTTCCCACAGAGCGGCCTCATGTCGGGTTCATACTCGTATCTCGGTCCGGTGGGGATCACGGATGTCATCACCCTTGATAGCCAGGAGATCGACCTCGGTCAGCTGGGACTGACGAACGACGTGATGCCGACAACGTGGCTCGAGTACTTGCCCGATAATGTCCTGGAGCTATTCGAAGGCAATGTGTCCGCCCACGGCCCGGGCCACCACATGTGAAAGCGGTGTCGTTGACTCCCCCCATGTGACTCTGGCCTTCCATTTCAACAATTTTCCTATGTCTTGGCCTTTTTTCTCTTTTTTTTCTTGCTCGCTCGCCAATCTCATGAACGAGCATCTTGGAGTTGGGAAACATGTCTCATGATGACGACTATTTGATTGCATGATGGGGGGTAATAGTTTCATGCTACGAGACTCGGCAAGTTTCCGAGGCAATTACGGTTGTCTTAAGAGACCAAAGGGGTCGCCGAAGAGGGCCCCGTTGCCTGCTTAATCTTGGGCCTATTTTCCTCGGGCAGGCGGTGTTTGCGGATTTCGATTTGCGATTTTGCTCTTATTTCTTTTCCTTTGTCCACTGTATTCCATTCATGATGATATCCCCTATAGAGACAATGCTTTGATGACGGTGATGTCGGGGGTTTACCGCCAGAGGAGCCCGCGCTAGTTCGTTTCTTCGAAGGGGTTAATGATGGGATACCATACCGGAGGGCGGGAAAGGGGTATGGCTGGTCTGAACGAGTGCTTACATATATAAAGCTACCTACCTAGTCATATTGTCTTGTGTTTTCTTCTTTCTTCCACATCTACGTCTTGTTTTCTCTACTTCTCTTAGGTTGTACGCTTCGAGCTACCATCACCACCAGAAGAGAGGCATGCGATGTTGGGCATCATTTAGTTCCCGTTGATTTTGGCGTTTTTATGGCATTATACCAGGCACCTGGCCAAATATCCGCGGAAGAAATACATTTATTTTGTGAACATCTACAGTTCCTAGGCACCCGATACCCAGGCCGCGGCAATCCCTCCTTCACTCTTGGTGCAGCGATGCGTATTAGAAGAGTTTCACGAAACTCTAGTTGTCCGACCCGGAGGATCCCCGCGTCTTAGAATCGGAGTTGGGGAGGTGAAGGTGCGGGAATTGTGGGAAGTCATGGCACTGTTGATGTTGGGATACGTTATTAGAAGAGAAGCAAGAGAGGCACTGGTTCACTAAAGCTGCTTGAACATGGTTGCCATCATGCTTAACGGGGTATCCAATGCATCGGCGCAAGCGCATTCTGCTCGACTAGATATGCTACTCGAGAAGACAGGGTAGCCACTACTTCATGAGTCTTCCTTGGCAAAGGTGTTTGCAACAATGAGTGGGAAGCATGTCGTCGCCTCCACGTAAACCTTCATGAGTGTTAGTTAATCTTGGGGCTGAAGCAAAGTAGAACGGGGGGGGGCTAACTCTCACCTTGACATGATCCGCCCCAGCCTTGATCTTACCCCAGGACACGGCCTCGTCCGGCCGCGCGCCGGCATCGCTACCGTCGAATTCCTGCGCCGTGTTGATATACACGGCCGACTCGGCGCCGTTCCGCATGAGGCACGCGTTCGCGATGTGGTGCTTGACGACCCCGCCTCCGAGAATGACCATGCCGGCCCGCTTCGCCCGGACGGCGATGGTGTTGATGCGGCGGATGTCCCCCACGATGTCGATCTTGAGCTGCTGCGGGGACGACTTGTAGGTGTGGAAATAGAGCATGTCGCCCAGGCTGCCGTCCGTCAGCGCTGGGCAGAAGACAGGGATGTCGTTCTTGTAGGCCCAGTAGTACACCGATCGCTCGTCGTTGATCTCCTTGCCGAGGCGGTGGATCACCTTGGACGGCGTCCAGGTGAGCTCGTCGTCGGTGCCCTTGCTTGCTTCTTGCTCTTCTAGCATCTTGTCTAGAATGGGCACGACCCAGTCCTCGAAGGCGCAATAGTTAGAATTCGGCACGACTAGGTTGCCGATGCGGTTGAGGCCCTGGGCACGGAGCTCTGCCCCTCGCGCACTGAATGACGATAGATAAGTGTCTCCTAGACACTTGATGAAGTCCTCTTCGATGCCTCCCGCGGTTGTGACAATGCATGATACGTGCTTGTGCTCGACTAGGTATCTGAAGACCCCCCGTAATCCGGAGGATATCATATTAGATGTGTATCCGAGGAAGATGGTGGTCTTATCCCCAGTTTCAGGGTCACGCCATGCTCGCTTGAGTACTCGTTAGCCATGTTCTCGAAGCAGCAATCCCTTCCGGCGCTAACCATGTCGTTGATAATCCTGATCGCCTCGCCGACCGAGGACGCCTGGAAGCCCATGTTCCTCATCCCCAGGTAAAGATCCTCTGCGGTGATGGGGCGGCCCTTGAACTTGTTGAAGTCGAGCTCCTCAACCTTCTGTGTCCCCTCTGGCATCTCGACGGACTTGACCAAGACCGCATCCTTGGCCTGAGAGGGAGGAAGATTGGATTCCATTGTGAAATCCTGCAAACTGTCACGGAAATCTGCGTCTGAGCTACTCGGGACAGGAGGGAGCAACCTTCGAGACGAGGAGAAGGGGTTAGTATAAGACTCGGCTGCCAAGAGTCTTGGATTTAAGCCAAGAGTAGTAGCACAACGTGCTTAGTAACAGCAGACTCTCTTCCAGGTTTAAGACACTTGAGAAGAACTGTTGGATAGTTTGAAGGTAATTTTGTGTATATGAGTCAAGCCGAAGTAGCGACGGCTGCAAGATACCTGACCAACCCTACGTCCTCCATCGGGGATCCATCTCTTTGAGATTCGGCTATCAGGATGTTGCCTCTTCCAGAAGTGGGTCCTCCAACCTGCACTAACATTTAAATTTTGCATCTTCAGGCTGGTGGTGCCACACATCGGCAAGTGGATTGGTGGGGACAGGGATAATCAGCGTCAATGTCATGCCTTAACCCCAAAGCGGACTAGCTTGCCGATGAGGTGGGCCAGGGGACAGTTTCGGCCTAGCAAGCTAGAAGCCAAGCGCCACGCGCCTGCCTTCGAATGGGGCACCAATTCGAGATCCGCTCCAGCCTCCAAAACAGCCCTTTTTCAATGCACGTCTTTGCGTAATTCACGACTGCATTCACGACTGCAGACACACCCCCGGCCAACGGCAGTGACCACGCGGAGCACGCCAGATGCAGAGTCTGATCGGTTCGAGAATACTAGGTCGCCGCGATTAACTTCACTCGCCGCCGTATCGACGCCGCTCCTGCAGGGCCAGAGGCCGCCCGAAACCTTCCGTCGGTGACAATTCCCGACCACGACCAAGATTATCGACAAACTCGAGCCACCTGGCTCGGAACTTCCTGCGTACCCAGGAGTCCGAGTCCAAGTCGATAAAGCGCGAATTTCAAGGCTTTAGTTACGCATGCAAGACATCACGCGATAGAGAACAACGGGGCATTCGCCCTGCGCTGCAATGTACGTACAAACCATCACATCGCGCCGGAAAAATATCTCCCCTCCAGGGTGTCTATCTTGGAGTGTTTGATGCGATAGACTTGATACTGCTGTGTACCTAGGCAGATTAACGAAGTCGTGGTTGTCGCCCTATCTATTGACCTTTGGCCTTCCGTGTACCCCCGATCATGAGATCGCATACTTATCGTTATCCTCATTTTAGGTCAAGATACACCGGTAGATACGACGCTGACCGTCGGTCTCGTTCACCTCGCGATCGGTCGCCTTACGGTGGTGATAGGACATCGCAGTATAGTGATGGCGACCGAAGGCGTTCGTCCGCAGAGTCGCGCTCAAATGTGGCTTCCTTTCAGTCAAACCGCGATACATTTCGCGATTCACTGACGGGCCGCGAGCCGCCCCGGGGGCCCAAGGCACTACTTGACCCGCCTAGTGGTCCCCGCAGCAGCGGATATCCAGGCCGTGGTGGTGGCCGGGGCCGAGGTCGTGGATGGCGAGACGATAGCCGAGACCGAGGACGAGATCGTGATTTCGACGTTAGAGACCGGTCACAGTTTCGCGACGAGAGGAGCCGAGAGCGCGATAGAGACTGGAGGGATAGAGACCGGGATGGACGCGATAGTTTCCGAGGCAGAAGATCGTCCCCACAAGGAAGAGGCCGCTCTCCGATGGGTAGAGACTTTCGGGATGCGAGGGATCCGCCGCTGGGAGTCGATGCTGAACGGGCTAGGCGAGGATCGAGAGACGGGCCGCTGTCTGCAGGGTCTTCAAACTCGGACCCGCCATTCCCCCCCGCTTCCTTCCGAGGAGGTGGCTTCCCTCGAGGTGGTCGAGGCCGAGGTCGTGGTGATTGGGATAGAGGCCGTGGACGAGGAGGATTCTACGAGGACCGAGATCGATATAGCCAGCGAAGCCGCTCCCAGGACCGCGTATGGGGACGCGATCAGCGCGATGAACGCGATCGCGACCGCTATCTGGACACCGATAGGGCAACACGGGATCAGCGAGACGATAGGGACCGGGGTGACAGGGACCTGATTCGCCCGAGGGTAGAGCGAGTATCGCACGAACCTTCACCATCGACTACCAAAGACGTCTCCCCGCCGCCTATAGCTCCATCGGCTCCCGCTTTTGGTTCTGTACCGAGCAGGCAGCCATCATCAACCGACGTCCAGACGCCGACCGGGAAGGCTCCACCAACGGGACCCCGTGCTTTGACCGAAGACCGGCCCGTCTCGGCCGGCCACCCCATCTTAAACGAGAGGTTGCCACCTACCGGGCCGTCCAAGCCGGCGCTGCTTGATAATAGCCCGCATATTCCCGTCGGACCCCGCGCACAGCATCAACAGCACCCACCACAACAACCGCAATACCAGAATAGGCACAACCACCAGTGGATCAACCCTGCCTTGGCGAACAAGAAGATCCCCGAATCCCCCAAGACCCACAGGTCGCAGAGCTTCGTGTCGCAACAGGGAAGGCCACCGCCGTTTGGCCCACGTCCCGAATCTTCACACTCGGACCACCATGGCGATTTTGAGCGACGGCCGCGTAGTAGTGGTGCGAAGTCGGAATCTCAACTCGTCGCGGCTGATGGCCAGTTGAAGGCCCTCCACCTAAGCGAAGCGAACGGCGTCCCGGTGAGCCTCGAGAGGGGCACGCGATCAGCTCGTGCTTCCGTGGACCGGGATGCCGGGCTTTCGTATTCGGCCAAGGCACATGCGGCGGACAGCACCTATGAGCCAGCTACCTCCCCAGAAACGAAGCCAGCCGATGGTGAAACAAGTCGCGTCAAGGTCGAGGCTGCGGACGATACAGCGTCGAGCTCGAAACTGAAGAGGCCCATCACAGTACGAACCTCGGCCGCGAGGATCTCCTTACCCGCGAGGCAGCCGCTCCCTGCTGCTAATGAACAACTATCCGAGTCCGACGATGAGGATATGGATGTCTACTTTGACTCGGAGATGGCAAAGGCTGAGGCTGAACTGAAGAAACTTGAGAGTGCAGGGGGCAACGTTCCAACAGGCGTTGTTGCCCGTTACGCGGCCCTGTCGTTTGAAGCAATGGCGAGAGTGGCGACCGAAACGGATGGCCTCACCGACATGGTTGGGCCAATCCCCGAGAGCTTCAAGTTTGTCCCGTCAAAGACGGCCGAGGCAAAGGAACCGGAATCGGCCGAAGCAATGGATGTGGAGGAGGCCGAAGCGCCTACCGGGCCTGCGTCCGAATCTACCGCACTGCCGACTATAGAACCGACCACTGATTCATCGATACAGCTAGAGCCTAAGCCCAAGGTTGAGGATACAGACATGGCCGGCTCAGGTCTCCCTCCTATCATTATAGCCCCCGATCATTCAGGGCCAGTCGACGTCGATATGGAGATAAATAACACTACGGAGACCGAGGGTGTTCCGGGTTCTGAAGCCGCCTTACTCAGCGCCAACGGTGTCTCCGTCGACGCTACAAAGTTATTGACCTTCCCGACGGATCTTGAACGGTCGGCCTCGAGAAAGACCAGTCCTTCCCAGGTGGAGGAGGACGACGAAACCGAGGAGGAGGAGATTGACTATGCGACGGTCGAGACGGTCAGGGAGTACATGACGACTCCTCCGCTAGAAGATCTCCCCGACTACACTCTCAAGCCATGGTATCAAAGCAAGAAGGTCCGCAATGTATACAGCACGACCAGCGACCTGGCCTCCTACATCCTGACCAGAATGAAGGAGGAAATGTCTCTTCGGATCGCCGAGCAGCAGGATGTAAAGCGCGACTACAGAGAGCGGTATGATTCTTACCTACGGTTCACACTGTCGGACGATCCGACCGCATCCAAGAGTCGGAGCCATTTCGCCAGCTCCAATGTACCCATTATTACCCCGAGTGGCAAGCCACCTCCTATTCCCGAGGCCAAGCCTGAAGGCAGGCGGACAACTAGTCGTAACGCCACCGAACTCGACATTGAGTACGTCATGCAGCAGTCGATACGCGAACATCAAGAAGCACAGGGGAGAGAGGCACGTGCGCAAAAGGAAAAGTACCGAAGTGATAAGGAAGCCTCGATACCGACCATGTACTGGACGCAAGAGGAGCGAGACAGGGAGGCATACCTCGATAACTCGGGACTCCTTCCGGTCGAGAAGCTCGTTGCTACCTGGCAAGTCTTACCACCAGTGGTCAACTTCACAGAGGAAGAGGCCGAACAGTTTGAGAAGGCATATCTCGAGTTCCCGAAGCAGTGGGGCAATATTGCCAAGCATGTGCCCAATCGGGACTTCAAGGCCTGTATCCAGTACTACTACGCCAAGAAGAACGAGTTGAACCTCAAGGACAAGCTCAAGAAGCAGCCGCGTAAGCGCAAGAAGGGCCGGGGCAAGCAGCGATCGAGCGCTCTGGTTTCTGAGCTGGGGAATACTGAAAACGACGGCGAAGAGGGCCAGGAGAACGGCGAGAACGGGGAGCGGCGCCGCCCGCGCCGTGCGGCAGCACCGACCTGGGGTTATGAAGCCACGCCGACCGCAGATTCGGACGGCACTCAGTCCAACTCCACTCCGGGCGGCCGCAGGGGTGCCGCTTCCAAGAACGCCGATGGAACCGACAAGCCGGAGGCCAAGAAAGGACGGCGGAGCCGGGCCGCCAAGGAAAAGGAGGCAAAGGCCGCCAAGCCGGCCCAGACCCTGGCTCCTACTCCCCCCACCTCGAAGGCCAGTAGGTCACGGTCCAACTCGCGAGCGCAAGGCCCGGAGTGGGTGGCGCCGCCGCCGCCGCCGCAGCCGCCGCAGCCTCCTGTTAGTGATGCCGGTCGACTTCCGACACAGTTCGAGATGTCCCCCCGCGCGATGCAGGCGCCAGCTCCTCCCGTGCAGCAGCCGCCGATTGCCAGTCCCGAGAGAGCGCCTCTCCCCCTATCTTCCTCCATCTCCGAGAACGTGATGGCGCCGCCATCCCTCCGGCCTGAACCCCTGAATCTCACTGGAACCGTTGCCCAAAATGAGCTCGGGTACGCAGCTGTGCAGGAGCGTATGCGGGCGAACCCACCTCAACAGCAGGCGTCAAGTTACTGGAGCGTCGCAGAAACCACAGACTTCCCCGCCCTACTTCGGGCCTTTGGCACGGACTGGGTTTCTATCGCTGCTTACATGCAGTCAAAGACCGCGATCATGGTTGGTCACCGCATCCCTCTTTGCTCATTAATCTCTGCTCATCACTAATACACATCTCAACAGGTCAAAAACTTTTTCGCTCGTCAAAGGGAAAGCGGAAAGCCCGAATGGGCTCTCATCGCAAATGAGGCGGACCGGAAGCGCGCACGGGGCGAACCACGGCCAAAACCCCCAATTCCCGCAGCGGGGCCGAGGAAGAGATACGATCTGCCTGCCCCGGGTAATACGCCGCCCCCCCGGCCACTGATTATCCATAGAACCGAGGACAGGACTCAAGCTCGGCCAGATGCACAGGCTCCGCCACCCATGCAAGGATTCAACAATCGCTTCCAGGTGCAAATTGCTCAGGCTCCTCTGAACCCGCAGCCCCCTACGCAGGCTACGCAGCAACAGATGCAGGCACAGCAGCAGCAACTCGGCGACCACCCTATAACGCAGGCGACATCACCAGCAAATCGTCCTTTGAGAGCGCCTCCCGCGACATTTGCAAACCCGGAATCGGAACCTGAGCTGGCAGCAGCAGCATCAACTTCATCGCAGCCTGTACCGGCTTTGGGCCGGAAACCCGCTATTCCGCTTGCACTTTCTCCGACCTCGGCTTCCGCGCCGGCGCCACCAGTCACAGACGCTATGCCCCGCGAGGCGTGGCCTACTGACGTCGCTGGCCAAATGCGTCAACTTTCAAGGGCCAGAGAATCTCGTGAAGCCGTAGACAGGGTCGGCAGAGTGGACACCCAGCTGAGAGACCAAGCACGGCAGCCAGAACGCGCACCGGGACGAGTCACGCAAGGACAAGATCCTGAGACATTATCGCAGCTCGAGTCGGCCTATGCCTCGCAACAGCCGCAGCGGATTGTTACTCCTCGCGCTGAGACGACGACGTCAATCCCCCGACAAGCTACCCAGCCTCATAATGTTGCTCCAGTCCCCCAGCATTACCAGCAGCCAGGCCAGGCCCAACCCGTTAGAGACATACTCGGCGAACCGGCGGCTGGTCAACACCCCCCTTCGGCTGATCGGTCGATTTCAAACATGCAGAGAGGGGCTCCGGTTTTGGGTCAGGACGCCTACAGCGCGGCTGTGGCTCCGCAAGTCGCACTACCCACGATGCCATCCACATCGTCCCGCCCATCGGAACGAAAGACTAGTAGTTTGATGGCATTGCTGAACGACGACCCGCCGGCACGTCCTGATAGGGTCAGTGATGTATCGTCAGGGTTGAAGCCGTCGTCCACACCACCTCCGCAGCACATGTCCGCACCACCGGCTCCAGCACAAGCTGCACAGGGCCACCGCCGTCGCGGTGTATTCGATCGGGTTGCGCCTCCGGGCACATCGGTTGTTCCCCCCCTCAAACCGTACAGCACCCAGTCCCCTCAGCCCCATCATACCAACGTGGCAAGGCCCTCCAGGGGATCGCCGACCGACCTAGCACCTCCCGGGAGCGCAGACAGGGACAACTACCATATGAAAATTGGGTATCCAACACAGCAGCAGGCGCCGGCTTCCAGTTCCCCCCAGTCCCACCATTACCCTCCTCCACCGCAGCACCATCACCCGTCGCAGATTTCGTATCCGCCGCAGGCGGCATATTTACAGCACTACGGTATTTCCGTTTCGCAGCCGCAATCTGCCCCGGCGACCCCGCCGTTCCCAGCGCACCAAGCTCCTTCGGGTCGGCGCGATCCTCCGCCTTCAGGTCGCGAAGCGGCTTGGCCGCAACCGAGCCAACAACCCTTGCCCTCTTCCCAGCAAGGCCCGCCTCCAACCTCGGCCCATCAGCACCAGCAACAAGCCTCCTGGCCGTCTAACCCGCCACCACCCCCCCACCAACAGGCCCCCAAATCTAGCCAGGCCCCGGTTCTGGCACCTTCGGCCTGGGGTGCCCAGCACGGCGCGGCAGCGAAGCCGCAGGTGCCGATGTCACAGCAGCAATCGTGGGCGTCTGCCCCTGCACCCCAGCAGCAACAATATCATACTCTGGGTATGAGCGGCAACCGCGACCCGCTGGGCTACTCCATTCGCGATCCCCGCGATCCCCGCGATCCCCGTGCGACAGGCGGTGCCCCACTACATCAGCATCACCAATCCGTTGGCTCGCGCTTCCCGCAACAGCCGGAACAGCCCCGCCGGCCTGATTCCGGCCCGCCCCCGGGGCAGCACCAGCAGCAACAGCAGCAGCAGCAGCAACCTCAGCAGCAGCAGGGCTACCCGAGATACATGACGCCCGGCCCAGGCCAACCGAGGGCGGGTGACCCTGGTCCAGGGCGGAGCTACACGCCGGTCAACTATGACCCTCGATCACAGCCGCCGCCGGGGCAGCCTAACCCGTACCAGGGGCATGATCAAATGAGGGAGTTGCAGAGGGATCCTCGGGATGCGCAGCAGCAGCAGCAGCAGCAGCAGCAACAGGCGCAACAGCAACAGGCTCAGCACCAGCAGGCGCAAGCCCAGCAACATGCTCAGCAACACCAACAGCAGCAGCAACAGCAGCAACAGCAGCAGCAGCAGCAGAGTATCTTGCAAAGGCAGCTCCGGCCGCATGAAGGTTATGATCCCGTGCCGTCGTACCGACGAGGGCCGTGATAAGCGGTGCTTATTCGGATCCCCTGGGCGTTGAGCCATGGCGAAGGGCAGTGCGCGGAAGTGAGAGAGAGAGCTCTTTGCTTCTTGGTTCTTTTTATTTTATTTTTTATTTTTAGAATCTCGTCTGGATGAATTTTTGCTTCTTGCATTCTCTCAGTTATCGTACGGAGGTGTCTATGGGAGTAAGAGTGGCCTCTGAGATGCCGGGGGGTTGCGGGTTGGGTCGTGTACTTTCTTTAACTGGCTTTACTTCGGTGAAGCTCGGGTGGAGGGGTGGTTGTTCGACGCATGGCCTTGTTATTCATGGCCGGGGGAGGTGGATTGGCGGGACCAGGCGGTAGGAGTCATGTAAAATCTATAGTATTGCTTCCATGTTAAATATACACAACGGTGTGAATCAGTAAATAGTGTGTAAAGTCTTGCTTCTCTCTAGTTTGGTGATGTACTTGAATTATCACCAAGACCTCAACCCCTGAGCATCAGTAAAACCTAGGGTATCAACCAAACCTTAGACTTGGCTACAAAGTGCGAGAGAACAGACTAGACCTAACAAGGGCATGGACCAGAAATTACACCCGTCAAGGCTCTCTCATAACTACGCTCGCTGTGCTATATGTAAAAGGAGGCTGAAGGGTACACAACAAAGATGCAACAACTCCGAGCTCCGCTGTTGAAAACCCTCGCTTGAAGGGTGGGGGTATGCGAGTTCGAGGGGGAAAAACAAAGGACACAAGATATACACCTGTGAAACGAGATAAACCTCTACTGGGGCAATGCAGAGGTTATAAATCCGAAGGGCCATGTACTTCCCAAGGTGAAACACCCCCAGGAAACTAGTTGATATCAGCCTACACCACCACACCCCCCAACCCGATACTTCGTCCTACAAATTCCAACCTCATTATACCAAAACCTACAACCTCCTACCCAGATGGTGCATCCGGCGTCCCGGGATTACCGCCATCCCCTGCACCGGCTTCGCCACCAACCGGCTCCTCGCTAGGCGCAATGCCGTTCTGGCGCTCCCAGACCTCGCGGCGGATGCGGTCGTCGGCAGCCTTCCTCGCGCGCTCGACCTCCTCGAAGCCGCCCGACTTCTTGAGCTTTCCCTCCTCGACGAAGTCGGAGAGCTCCTTGGTCAGCGGGTTGCCGCGGCGGGTCTCGAGCTCCTTCTGGCGCAGCTTCTCGGCGCGCTCGATGGCCTCGAGCCGGTTCTCGTGGTTCGGCTGGAGGGCCCGCACCTCGCCGAGCACGCCTTCCTTGGCCTCGCTGGGGTCGACGGTCGCGTTGTTGCCGAGGAGGCTGTTGAGGCCGCGGCCGAACTGCTTGAGGAGCGGGACGCCGGGGGCCGCGGCGCCGCCTGGCCCGGGGTCCTTGAGCTGCTCCTTGGTGGCCTGTTCTACGAGGGCGAAGGTGTCGGTTGCTTTCTCCATGTCGTCCTGGAGGTCGACCATCAGGTCTTCCATGAGACGGAGCTCGTCGCGGCCCTGGCATACATCCTCGAGTTCCTTCTCCCAGATCTTGGTCCAGATGGGCTTCTCGCGCTTCATGTAGTCGTCCATCTTCTTGAGCTCCTTAGTTAGCAAGGCGATGTCCTTGGCGACGGTCTCGAGCTGGCGGGGGCGCGGCCGGACGCCGCGCTGGACGACGTCCTTGCGGAGGTCCTCAACTAGGTCTTGAAGGTCGTCGACCTTGTTGACGAGGTGGTCGCTATCTGTGTTGAGCTGCTTGCGGCCCTGCTTGACGTACGCGTGACCAGTATCGCCTTCGACATCGGGAACGGACATCTTGGCGGCCGTGACCTTGACGTTATTGGCCTTGTTGCGCAAGGCAGTCATCGAGCCTTGGATATCGGCTTGGAAGTTAGAGTAGGTCTGCCGCAGGACAGCGAGGTCTCGTCGAAGGCTTTGAATCTCGCTTGCTTGGCCCGGGTTGAGCTTGCGCAGCGACATGCCCCCGACCGCCCTAGGCGAGTCCGCAGGCGGCGTCATGATGGAGGGAGGGGCAGAGGCAAGTCGCGCCAGGTCCTTAGACGTCTCTTGCTGCCTGTCCGAGACTCTTTGCAGGGCGGCGCCTTGATCGTCCATATTTTGCTTGACCTGTTCTACGATGCCCCTCAAGGACCCAATCCCCTCGTCAAAGTGTTTCTTGACCTCGTCAAGAGCCTCAACGTTTAGCGCCAGCACTGTGCGGTCCTTGATATCAGAGAGGTCCTCGAGTTCATGTCGGACCCCGGAAACTGGATCCTGGATGTAGATGTCCGGCAGGTCTACTCCGTTCTGTTGAGTATTCCATGAGAACTTCTCGATAAACGCAAGTTGCAACCGGCCGATCGAGAGCTCGCTATACCCCTCGGGCAGCACAAACTTCTTGACCTTGGACTTATACTGCAGGAACAGAGTCAATTCCTTTGTCGTAGGGGGCGAGTTGTCGAGGCTGACAGTGCTTGGCTGCTTGTCTGGGGTGGCGGCGCGGTCGAGTGACTGCGAGCGAGGGATTTTAGGTTCTACCGACGGCTTCGATGGTTCCACTTCGAGAGGTTGGTCAAGGCCTATAAAAGGTAGGTCATCCCCAAGTGGTCCATTGAGGGTAGCGGCCGGCTTCGGGTATTTCTCCTCCGGCGTCTTCGCCGCTGGACTATCACGGCCAGGGGCAGGAAGTTCTGCCACAGAATTCTCCTGCCCTTCCGACACCCTGCTTGGCACCCTGGCAGGGGACGCCTCGAGCCCGCCGGGCTTCGACCGACTCGAGGCATTCCGGTTATGCCTTACAGTTTCCCTAGCCTGCATTGCCCGCATAGATTCTCGCACCTCGCCCCGGCCACGGTTGGGTATGGGCGTCGTCTGAGGGGGAAGCATCGGGACTCCAGGGCCGCCTAGCGCACCCAGATGCTTGGAGATCTGGTATGCGGAGTAGCGACGCGAAGCTCTCCTCTCCAGGTCGCCACCTCTTTGCAGCGCCGCCATCGCGCTCTGCTCCTTTGGCGGAGGCGGGGGAGGCGGGAAGGAATCGAGATCGGGTACGGATGCTCCGGTCGGGATGGGCGCCTCGTCTCCAGGGTAGGGGGGGAGAACAGGCATGTTCTGCATCGTATTACTCGATAGGCTAGACTGCTCCGAATTGGCTGAGCCGCGTGACTGATCCCGTTGCGACTGAAAGCGCCGTGTTGGCGAAGGATTGACGTTCCCCTTCGAGTCCTCTCGCTGGAGATCCGGCCGATAACCATCCTCGATACCCTCATTCAGTAGCGTTGTCAAGCCAGAGTTGGCGCTGCCTGTGGTGCTGGTACTCATTGCCCTCCCGGCAGAGGTGGTCTCAGCGCTTCCTCCGCCATCCTTCTCCCGAGTTTGTCTTTGTCTTAACTTTTGCTGCTTCCGCTTCAAGCCGTGCAGCAAGTTTATAATTATGTCTCTTATCTTGGGTAGATACTTCTCGAGGCTCTCGACGCTAGCCTCCTGGCTCAGAGTTGATTCGAGGATGTTTCTAAGGTCCTCGGGCACATTCCCGAGGTCTCGTGTGTCGACGTTTATGGCGGTAAAGGCGCGACAGGCCATGTTGAATTCGTACCCCAACCTCACGTACACATCCGACACCTGGGTGTCGGTCGCCTGGCCGCGGGACCATTGTGTCAGGGTTTCGAGGAGCTGCTTAGTTGCAACGAGGAGATGTGTAACGCTCTTTTCGATCTGGGATAGTGGCATCGAGGAGCCGCCGCTCGAAGTCTTGGTTTTTGAGGGCGCCATGGTCAGCCAAAAGGATACGAGATTGGTGAAGGACAGAATTGGCAATGAGGACAAGACGGGAAAGAGGACAAAACAGCAGAAAGGTGAGGCTAAATTGGCGGCTGGTGATAATCATGTGGTTGCATAAAGCCATGTTTTAAAGAGGAAGTGCATGAAACATTTGCTGGCAAATATTGGAAACGGTAAGCACACTCACATTTGCCCGTCGCGAACCTGCCGCGGATCTCCCAGAAGCCGTAGACGAACGAGGCGCGACGGTCTCTCTGCCCGTCCCCACACCCACGGCCGGCGATATCGATCGGAGTGGGACATTTGGAGGAGGGCCTGGCTCGGCGCCTGGTGAGCGCCGCTGCAGGGAGCGAGATGGGCCGCCGAGAGTTTGCATCATCGGGCGCCACCACCAGATTTCGCTGGTGTTCCCTCGCTATTATGGCAGGCCGGAAAGGATAAGTTAGAGGACGGGTCGACAGGTGGTACAGCGAGCTTCAGTCGGAGGCGAAATGCAAAATCCAGGCCTGGAATAAAAGAGATGGAAGCCACACGTTCGAGGTTCGCTGTGATGGGAAATGTACACAAGGTTAATTTCTTTGAGGTGCAGCAGTGCTCGGGATCGGGTTGGCAACGGGAAGGGGGGTGTTTCTGCAAGAGCAAGGGGGTGTCCCGCCAGCGAGACGCTTTGCACGTGCGCGCTCTTTGGTCCTTGTGTCACGTGAGTGTTGCTTCTCTCTCTCCCATCCAAGCATCAGAGGCTGCATCATGATGCCAAATCAAACATTCCAAGTCTAAATGAAATGCGATTGAGTGAACGTGTCAATCGAAAACTCCTCAAGTTTGTATGAAAAGCTAAGAGCTATGTAGACTCTACTTAACCGCAACTCGACACCGTGCCGGATACACTGACGTCCCTTTTTAGTTTTTCCGCACCGACCCTTGACCATGCATGCCCCGGGATCTCGGGATTAGTAGCTCCATCCCGCTAGTTGCGGATGCAGGAACATCAACCGAGCCGACACATTTCAACAAGCAATCCGCGAGGCAGTTATCTGAAGTTACACATCACACTCGTAAAAGGATCCGTACAGCTCGTATTCCGCATTGCTCCGGACTCATTTGTTCCTATTTGGAGATTCTCTATATGCAGGCTAGTAGGCTACAGTATATTCCACCAGCAAGCAGGTGTTTACCGTGAAAGTCGTGTACCTTGGTGGCTGTTGGGTGGATACACAACATCCCATCGTCGTACAAGCCCCTACGTCGTCAAGTCCCCCGGCTATAAGGCCCTCGCTATTGGTTCTGCGACTTTCCCACAAGTAATACAGAGAGCGATTGACTTAAGATGGGGCCATGACGGGTGACCCATCGCCCCTGGGCTGTTTGCGTGTTTTATTAGCTAGTGGGGGTTTATCTTACTTTGTGGATAGTAAGGGAATAGCTCGATAATACTACAAAGTTCCTCAACACGGAAAGCTCTATGATACAAGTCGATAAATGGGAACCACGCCGGACCTAAAACGTCATGCTCTTCTCAAGCGTATCCATAATGTCGGCTGCTTTTTTCGCAACCTCTCTGCATTCTGCTCCGTAATTCGAGCTCTCCGAAGCGTCCAAAAAACCCTCCCTCCACACAAGCCACGTCTTGAGCGTGAGCGGACCGCGGGCGTCCGGCTCGGCACCCAACCAGCTAGGGACGGTATAATCCGGCTCCAGCTCCTCGGGCAACAGGATTAGCTTGAACAATCCCTGGCCGTACCAAAGGATCAACTGCGCTGCGCCAAGCACCCACGCGTCCCGGACCGTAGATGTGGCTGCGTGGTGGCGCGACTCAAGGCCACTAGTGACGAGATGAATGGCAATCCTGCTCCACGGGCGGAAGATACCCGCTGCGTGGACGTGGGCAACAAATGCCAAGTAGTTGACGTACTGGTCTGGTGGGTATTCGATGTCTCCGTCGTTCGGCACCAGCCATTTGTACGTGAAGTTCCCAGTGAGGATTTTGTAGAAGTCCTCGGCGACCTCAGACTACAAGTTTGTTAGCGCTCTGCGCAGTTCGACACTGGTAGAAAACCTCACATTCCACCCGCCCTTGTCGAGACGGGCCGTGCTGCGCCCATAACTCCACAGCAGCCGGGCCAATTTCTGGTGCGACGAGTGGTGGTATGGAATCTGCTTCGCCATGTCCATGCTCACGATGACAACTACCTCGTCCTCCACGTTGCCTTTGGGAAAAATCTCGAGAAGACACTGGACGGCCTCGTTTATCGATAGAGGACTTGTTGGCTGAAGGAACTCGCGGAGCACGAGAAAGGCCATGTATTCGGGCGGCGGGACGCCGAGTGGTATGATCGCCGACACCGATGAGAGCCATTGCGATGTCCGAACGTTGGCCTGGATTCCCGATACGAAGTCAGAAAATGGGACGCTCTCCGACCGGGTCTCCTCGTCGTCATTTTGTAGGGGGTCAAGTTTGAAGTCGATCTCGGCCATGGTAGTTGGTGTTTAACAGAGTGTAGAAGAGAAAGTAGAAAGAACTCAGCGGCCAAGTGAAGATAAAAGGTAGATGCTCCTCCGTCGGAGCAGGCGAGGGGTTTCCCGCCGCCGCTGGCCAATCAAGCGAACCCCCCGCACACGCCTGTGAATTGGCCTTCAGCTTGCATTCCTGAAGCTATCAATCGGTGGGTACAGTCTGTACATTAGAAGAAGACAGCAAGTTGTCGCTATGCAGATTGGCCAGCGGCGGCGAGAGACCCCTACACGCGCGCGCTAAGACGGCCTTGTGTAAGTCGACCTCAAGGCCGCATTCCCGTGACCACCAGCGGGTTTTAGAAAATCGTAGTTGCCGCTATGTAGATTGGCCAGCGACGACAATCCCTTGTACGCGCGCTCTAAGACGGCCGTGTGTAAGTCGACCTCAAGGCCGCATTCCCGAGGCCTCCAGCAGGTTTCAGTAAACGGTAGTTGTCGCGATGCAGATTGGCCAGCGGCGGCGAGAAACCCCTACATGCGCGCGCTAAGACGGCCGTTTGTAAGTCAACCTCAATGCCGCATTCCCAAGCCACCGGTAGGTTTTAGGAAACCGTAGTTGTCGTTATGTAGATTGGCCAGCGACGATAATCCCCTGTACGCGCGCGTTAGGGCGGCTGTGTCGCGTGTGGGTTGGCCTCAAGATATCGGGAAAACTGTAGTTAGTATTAGAAAACAGCAGCCCGTGTTGCAAGTTGGATGCGCAGTGCAATGTAAAGCTTTAGTTGGCGGCCGCCTCTGTCTTAGAGCCGACGGCGTCACTATTTAGAATCACTTACACCCTGCTCCAAAGAGTCCGTTTTGAGCTCACCCAGGCCTTCCAGTTCCCTAACAGTTCGACTTGACTCCAGAGCGGTACTATTGGCCCTGGCCCTCATCTCCAAGATGTGTTTTGGCAAAAAGCCGGCAGTGAGCGCAGAAGACCGCCCCATAGTGGTAAGTGCCTCCCTTCCACGCAAGACCGGGCCTCCGACGCAAGTCTAGCAAACGGCTGACAGACCACAGGCATATAGACTCGATGCATATGGAATCGATCGGCGTGTTAGCAGCATCCAACGACACCTCGACAAGGCGCCGGATCCTCTGTCAGAAAAGAATAAGAAGAGATTTCCCCACCGGTACAACAACAGAGACGGGCCGCCGCCTCTGTTTCCGGCTGGAAGCTACTACGAGTATCCCACCAAGTCCTTCCCCTACGACCAACAGAATTCCAAGGGCTTGATTAAGTCTCCATCCAGAAAGAAAACCCTCCCTCCGGCTCAGCAGAGGGCCATAAAGGGCCACACCCGTACGGTCACTGATCGTAACAAGGTCATCCAGGGCATCATCTACCACGACGATCCAAAATCCATGCGATTCAAGCGCGCAACCGAGATCCGGCAGCGATAGGCCTAGGCCGTACACGACCGGCCTCAACAGTGGGCGGGCGGCCGATCCCATTTGCCTAAATTTATGTCCTGGTACGATTTACGGAGCCGTGCCGAACATCAAGTTGGCATGGGACAGCTTCACAAAGCTCAGTGATACAGATATTGAAACGGGACGTTGGAACGAAAGAGATTAGCTGAGTCGCTGGAATACAGCGCGTTAAAAATAGATGAGAAATGGCTTCACTATGAAATGTAAGAATGAGGAAGATTGATAGTACCTTTTAGGCGTCGAGCTTAGTACGGAGTTACGGTTTCTTTTTGGTTCGCGAGAGGGAAACTTGAGGGTTGAGACCGTGTGATGGACGGACGCTCCGCGGGCCATGGAGAAAATGATCTCGACTGCTTCAAAACATCACAATATCTGTATTTAGTAATGGTAGCGGAGTGATTTCAAAGAATCCAAGGAGATTTCCGCCATGCGCCTACTACAAGATCAAGTGTGCCATTCTAGATCAAGTATTTCGACCACTAGACGGCGTTTGTATTGATATGATGTAAGAGGCTATTAAGGCGGCTACCCCATGCACAAAATGCCACTTTACCTTGCTTTTTCACGGTTGATAGAGTCATTCGAGACTTACCAGCGGTCGTTGTGCAATAAATTTTCAAGTCTGTAAAGGGGTTGAGAGGTTCGCAGAGTGATAGAGGTGTAAGGAAGGTAGTTACGTGAGGTTGGTTTACGATATTATATTGTGCCCCTACCTTCTGGGTTCGTCCAGTTATTATAAGAGTTCATTAGTCACTGATAAGCAGTTACCCTCCTAGTCAAGGATCATATATCCTATGACCAGCGGGGGGTGTCTTTTGTAATAGGCTCCGTAGTAAGAATTCATGTTCCGTAGCTACAGCGCTTGGAATCTGGCAAGCTTTCGGGCAATGTCTCTCGAAAACTTGTGGCCAGAATCAGGCTATATAAATGGTAAGTGCCACCTAGTTGGAAACCTAGGCTGTGCCATGGGGACTTTGGTTCGACATGCTAATCAGTCCATTCGGCTCTCAAGTAGAAGACCACAGCTCCTTGCACTAAGCCCGGGGCTTTTACCTTAGTCATCTCGATGGCAGCGCCTATTTCCAGTTATGGGGGAAGACTGTAGCATTCACAAAGACGTCGCACTCGTAAATGAACTCATCATTTGTCTCACCATCAGTAACGCCCGGGCTAGAAATTGTGACATCACGTCCGGCAGTCTTCCTAATGATGTCCTAAGTTGCGTATAGCGGAATTTTCGTTCCAAAACTCGCCAATGAGCGACCCGGATGTGGAATCCCGGAAAGGGGCCCCCCTTTTCATCCCGTACCGCCCTTTTGTAAAGCTATCACCAAGGCCATTAGGAACGCAACACTCGCGCCTAAGATAGATTCAAACCTGTTTCTTAACGATGTTGATGATCCGGCAGCTCTTGCCTCTGCATGGACACCCCCCGGCGGAACGGCCCTACTAGGACTTTTGGCCGGCGGAGCTGACGCTAGAGGGAGTGAGGGCGGACGCCAGCGTGCCTGGCTAGGGCGTTTGGTACCCCTCTAGAACCACTATAAGCCACCCTGATAATAGCGGTTCGACAACAGGAAGCTATATTTTGTAATAGTCCTCCAGATAGGATAAATTGGGTATGTAAATTCTCCTCTCGATCAGTTATTCTGCTCTACTGTGTATGGGCCCGTATTCTGACACCTCATCAGTTCGATATTACAGGAGTGCTTCGATCCCAAGTGCTCTTCTCAACAGCATCCACCAAACAGGCCGCCACACTAGCCCTCGAGATCCCTCCCAAGCCCGCGAAAACACCGAGTCCTTCCCCGTCGTCGCCAAAGAACTGAACGGGCATTTTTTTAGCCATAGTAAGTCTCGATGGCCTCAACAACACGAATTTCAATCCACTCTTCTTGAGTATCTCATCGACCTGATTATGGTCTGCGAATGTATGACCAAGACTGGTGTTGGAAATCGCCCATCTCATAATCACACTGATATTCGCGAGAGAAGACCCGACTCCGAACGAAGACATTGTCGCAATTTTGGAAACGCCATGCCGGTCCATAGCAGCCACGAGGTTTTCGTGCGCTTCGGACATGACCCGTGTCCCCTTTTCTTTCGGGGATGAAAGCGTGACAATCACCGCAGTGGGGAGGTCGCCGCCCTGGACCACGTTGAAAGCGGTTTCAATGTTCGAGGGTTCCAAGGGTGTGCCCTTCACGATGTTCAGGCCTTCCTTGGCTGGGAGTGCAGAGGGATTCCGAAGTAAGGCAGTAACCTTGTGGCCGCGTTGCAATGCTTCATCGATGGCGAGACGACCAGTCTGTCCACTGCCACCAATAACAAGGACATGCATATTGAAGTTGCGGTGCGGTATGGTGGGGCGTTAACTTCGTCCGAATGGTTCTGGGGTAGTTTGGTTGAGGCCGTGGTACGACTTTTTTGGTGAAACTTTTATAACTTTGGTGAGATCAGTAAATGATGAACTAGACATGTTGGAACGACGTATAACCCACGAACTCTCATCAGGTATATATAGCTGTTGTATAAATTCTATCGGAGGTGCCAGGGCAGCCATGTACTTTAGGGCCGAACTTGTCCGTATGGCCGCGCTGGACCGGCTTAAAGCCGTCCGCTGTTACTCTCTTACTAATCGGGGTTTGCTTACGAAGTGGACAACGACATTACTCATTTCGTAACCCCCATAATTAGCCACCCCCACGATTAGCCGCCTCTATTCTTAGGTGCCTAGCTAGCAACTTCGGAGTAGATCACAGACGTATCATGTCGTCAGCAAGCCCTGTGAACATATATTTCAAAATAGTCTCGCTAGCGCTCGGTTTTCTTTTGCGCAGAAGCAAAAAAGTAAGACTGTCTTAAGAAGCAATTGAATAGAAGGAATTGGTTTGAGGGGCCCCCTTAGATCTCCCCTCCGCCTGCCGCGGGCCAGTTACGCCGGCGGAAGGCATAGTTGAGAGGTTAGTCAAGAGGGTATTCGAAAGGGTATTTAAGAGGGTAGTTGGTAGTTGAGAGAGCAGTCGGGTCAAGAATTAGGTTAAGAAGGGAGTCGGGGGGCTTCTTTTGTATTTGCCGCTAAGGTGCGTGATGTTGTGGGACGGCAAATGAATAATTGACTTGAGCTTTCCCTGATGGTGTTATCGAGTTGGGTGGTGCGGTGATTAGCGGTAGAGATGAAAGACGGCGACTGGACTTTCCTGTGAATGGGAGCAACGCTGGAGCTACCAAGCTTCAGGAATATTACGCTGTATTAGTAGTGACAGGTTGTATCTGATACTGCGCCCGTGGTCCTATCTCTGCCGTTTTCGGGGATGCGAGAATCGGAGGTGGGTGGATGTTGGTTAAGATTCGGCAATGAGTCAAGTATTCCTACTTTAGTTGGTGAGGCAGAACATGGCTATGGTCCCTTGCTGCGATGCTATTGGCGTACCAGCTGTAGCGCGACGTTGTATTGTGAACGAAGGAGCGCACTGTACTGTGTTGCCTGGTGGCCTTGATAGGGAGAGCGGAACCGTCTTGCCTCTTGGCCGATCTAGGCAATCCTTGTCTGGCTTGAGTTGTCTAGCAAGTCGATGAGAGTGTTGAAAAGTGTGGTAAGCGCCTGAGGTTTAGGAAGCTCAACTTGTCTCGGCGAAAGTAGGATACGGATTAGCCTGAGGAGCAGCGCCGGGCCTTATACCTAGCAGATGGAGGTTTCCCTTGCCGCGTGTCTGACAATATGATTTATCAGCAAACATGAAGGGTCTGTCTTGGCGCGCCAGGGGTTCTGGCACTGCTATGTAGAGGCCTTCTGTCTATTTCTGTTGGTATTCGCGAACGGTTAACTGACAGGTAGCAGACCGGCTTTAAAGTGTATGGGTGCATGGGGATGCTTAGGTAGGCAAGGTAGAATTGAGGTGCGGTGCATGATCTTAGCAAGGTTTATTTCAGACATTGCTAAGGACCCTAAGTGCGGTGCGGATTATTCGTGGAGTCAACCTGGCTGTCCTTTCGAAAGCATCTACAAGTCATAGGGGCTCACGACGCCTTTGCTACGGACTTGAATATTGTGATGGGAACTGGAATATTCGGCTGTCGCCGAGGTATCTAGGTTGAGATGACATTGTTGACGAAAGGAAGAAAGTTGTTACTAGCTAGAATGAACTCAGCCTTGTTGCTCTCTACTATTAGAGCCCCTTGTCTATTGTGTGGTTGTTACGTGCGTACCACGAATTGAGCTCGGCGCGTGGAATCCATGTGCGAGCCAGGTTCGGGCCGGGCCTCAGCCACGGGCGCCAATCGAGGGTCGGGCTGCAACGGAGTTCAAGGCTCGAATTAAAACCCGGAACCCCGGCCCCGTCAGGCCCCCCCGCAGCGAGTAAGTACGGGCCTGTCAGGGCTCGCCATTTACGTTCGAGTCGGCTCGTTAACTACGTACAAGCTATATGCGACTTGATGCGTGCGAACAGGATTCTATATGTACCCTAGGTTAGAATCGGCTCGGGGATGTGAGCTATTTACTGTTGCCCTCTCGTCCTATAGGAATTAGTGGAAACAGGAGCAAGATAAATTGTCCGGCCTGACCTGATGGATCTAAGGGGGCTCGGCTATAAGAACAACTTGGTCGAGCCACTAGACTCAGAAGGGCAGACTTCAATTTACAACCTTTGATAGAGGTCCTCATTTCCTAAGCCCCTTATTTATCTTGCTCCTCGAGCGAGTACCTGAGCAGAATCAAACCTCTGTCGTGACCTCTGTCTAGTAACCTCTTCACTTCCACACGGCTGACTGCCCTACCCTACTTGACTCCCTCCCGGCGTCGCGTAACACTCTCACTAAAAGAACTGTAAGAACAAATCCTTAAGTAATCTAGCTAAATTATCGTTGGGAACGCTTTTGTACAGCTATATCAACCTTTAGCGGCATCCCCAACGCTTGGCTGCAGTATTTCCTAAATTCTAACGCATTCAAAGTTAATCCATTTGAAGTCCTAACATCCCTAAACATACCTTAGACATTTAGTAGAGGACAGTTCAGCGGAGGTATAGAACAGGGCTAATCTACAAGTTTTAGGCCACTCGGGTGAGATAGTGTGGTATAAAATGTGAGACCTTGTCAGGAGTGCTTGTCCTAGTATAGGAGATCAAGATGGGTTTAGGGGCTTACTTAGCCTATGCGAAAACTAGGACGACGGGGTTCGTTATTCGATACAGGAACTCGACATGGTCCCTGGGGGAATGTTGTTTGATCCATAGTAACTCATATGTGTGTTTTAAGATAGCTCAGGAATTACGAAGCTGCTGCTGGTGGATGTGGAAAGATCGTGCCGGACGCCATTCCATTTGGGTGCACTGCCAGTACCTGCTCTCTACTGCTTCGGTTTTACAAGCGCGGGAAAGACGGCGGTCAGCCTGTCGACAAGTTATTCGAGGACGCTGAAATCTCTCAAGCAACTTCTGGTGACATTAATACAGTTGGTCATATTACTGCATCCCCGGTTGATTATCCACCAGGTGAATGTGGCCGACGCCTATGAGTCAGAAGATACAGCGGCTACCCAGTCATGGATGACGATGTGAGCAAATTCGAGCATTTACAGGTCGGCTTGAAGCAAGGCTGAGAAGATAATCATGAATATGTCTAGAAACCCTGACACGTGCACAGCTCGAGTCGTGACGTGACACTAATATTTCGAAGACTACCTAAGGTAGTTTATGGGAAATGGACATCTACGCCACTAGTACCATATCCAGCACCCTAGTATTGAAGTTGGGGAAATCCTCTCTCGACCAACATCGTCTCGGCTCCGCGACACTCTCGAAGTGTATACACCGCCACGCGGGACTCTCGATTGAAGAAACGGACATCGCGTTTCGGGGTAGTACTGAAACGGAAGAGATGGTGGCTAGGCTGCCGATAGTTGGTGATTGCCGCGTTCAAAGATAGTGTGTTGGCCCCCAGAGGTGCCAAGAAGCCAAGAAAAATGACTTATGTTCACAAGTCACTCGACGCGAGGTTACGTTGTATGCTCTCCAACCTTGACAAAAAGATTACATATATGGGTGCGCGGTGCGTGGAGTATGGTGCATCTTTTCCCCGGGTCTGACATGCTTGTGGAGCAGGACCGGTAGCTTTGCCAAGCGTTTAAGTGCCAAGCGTTGCTCGAGCCCGAAGGAGGTGTGGTGGTAGGGTGGTATTATTTGTATTTTCATTCCATTGCCACAAACATATAAGGGGCCCACCTCTCCTCCCTCACTTTCATAGCGAGACTCGTCCCTCCTCGCTAAAGCCCACAAACCGGTATACACGATGCAGCTCTCGTCCTTCTTCATTGCCGCCTTCCTTCCCGTAGGGCTGCTGGCCGCCCCCGCAGCCGACGGTACTGACAACAGCCACATGTACCGTTCGCCCGCCGTCGCCCCGAGTCCCCTTGAACCGAGATACCAGATGTGCGCCATTGTCGGCGCCACGGATGTGCATTGCCGCACCGGCCCGGGCACCAATTACAAGAGCGCATTCACTGTTCCGAAAGGCAATAAGTATGCCTTCACATGCGTCAAGACGGGGCAGTGCCTCACCATTAACGGCGCTACTAACTGGTATGGATTTTGTGAAATTAGCGCTACCTACCTACTACACAAATTTGGGGCTTGTCGGCTTACCACCCTTTGTTGAAATTAGCGGCTGGGATTACTTCGAAGAAGACAGATGCTATATCTCAGGCCATTACACTGATAGCTCTTGCACCCTCGGTACGTTTTCCGCCTTGGATCGGTCTACTATACTGTCCTCTACTAACGTCCTCGACTATAGCCAAGCTTGGACGCTGCTAACTAAAATCCCTACTCACAACATGCACTGTATGTAGCCTAATAGGTATGGCACGCTTGGTAAAGGCTTGCCGCCTATCACATCCCATCCAGGCGACTATATATGCGTATAGTTGTAAGTGGTACCTTTCACATAGATACGATATCGAACAGGCAATTGTTAGCCCCACGAGGGATCTAGCACTTGGACAATTAGAGCACTTAGTATCTTCAACTGGGGAACTTTGATATATTTCCCGCTTCATATCCACAAACCCGGGCATACAATTAACCAAACACACCACGCCGTAATGATTGGTGAGATGGTGTCGGTGAGTGATCCTCTTCGGGAATTGGAGAATTTAACCGGCCAATCCCTACTTCGGTTTTTGTGTCGTCGCTTAGAGCTCTCACGCTTTCCAACTCAAACCACTCGTGCCAATGCAATCTTCATACCATCCTTCGTTAGGATCGCGTCACTTTCACGGTAAAACCATGATGTTGGCTTCCAGTAACGGGGGGCCAGTGTTATTATTTCCAGTCGCGATGGAGTAAAGCGATACCGACCGCCGATGCATGCGTACGTAATTACGGGCCACTAATGTGTACGCCTCAAGACGAGGCTGATGACTAGCGCTGATGTGCCACGTCATTTGCTAATTCTTATTGTTATCACAATCGGCGCGTCGGCGACTTGATGCACCGTTGAGCGACGCCCTTGTTCGCATCCCGATATATAATCAGGGGGTGGCTGCTCTGACAAGAATGAGAACGCATTCTTAAACTGCAATCAATATAAAAGGGCCCTCGTACAGGGAATAGAACGATCATAACTCTCTCTTTGCATTGCTTTGACACTCCCTGCCTATTCACGCACCTTCAGTATAAATCGAAACCAAGTAGCATGTCTCCTCCGAAAATCGCCATCATAGGCGCTGGCCCAGCAGGCTGTACCCTTGCTCGCCTGCTGCATCTCGCCTCCATCCCTGTGATCGTGTTCGAAGGCGAGGCGAGCCCCAACTACCGCTCCCAGGGCGGCACGCTCGATCTGCACACGGCGACGGGGCTAGCAGCTCTCAAGGAGGCCGACCTCCTGGACGAGTTCCTCAAACACGGGCGCTACGATGGCGACACCTTGCAAGTCACCGACAAGGACCTGAAGGTGTACTTCAAGCGGGCCGGCCCCCCGGTCCAGAAGGACAAGCCGCCCACGCTCATGGAGCAGCGGCCCGAGATCGACCGCGCCGATCTCCGCCGCATCTTGACCGAGAGCCTCCCCGAGGGCGTCATCCAGTGGGGCCGGCACCTAACCCGGGTCGAGGCGATCGACAACGGCGGCGGCAGCAGCGGCGGGTTTGGTCTCGTCTTCTCGGACGGCACCTCCGCGTCCGGATTCGACCTCGTCGTCGGCGCTGAGGGCGCGTGGAGCAAGACTCGCCAGGCGCTCACCGACCAGGCGCCCGTCTACGCGGGCGTGGGCGCCATCGAGCTGAGCGTGCCCGACGCTGAGACGACGGCGCCGGCCCTGCACGCGGCCGTCAACCGCGGCAACTTGTTCGCGCACGCCGACGGCCTGAAGCTGTCGGCGCAGCAGATGGGCGACGGCAGCCTCGTCGTGTACGCCGGCATGGCCCGGGAGGACCCGGACTGGGCCGCGCCGGACAAATGCGGCTACGACTCGTCGGACCTGGAACAGACGAAGAAGGCGCTGACGGAGGGCGACGGGCCGTTTGCGGACTGGTGCGACACGCTCAAGGATGCGATCCGGCTCGCGGGCGGCGGGAGGTGTGCGGCGCGCTCCATGTACGTGCTCCCCGCTGGGTTCCGGTGGGAACACCGGCGCGGCCTGACGCTCATCGGCGACGCGGCGCATGTGATGAGTCCGTATGCTGGGGAGGGTGTTAACGCGGCGATGGCTGACGCTATGAACCTGGCCAAGGCTATCGTCCAGAGCACCGAGAGACCGCTTCCTAAGGGGAAGAGTGAGGGTGACGTGTTAGACGATGGCGTCGCTGCGTTCGAGGAGGAGATGTGGACGCGCGTAGAGAAGATTGTGCGTCTCGCGGAGGGGCTGACTAAGGCGTGGATGTTCACCCCGGGTGTACCGCAGTCCGTCATCGCGACTACGACGGCCATGCATGCGAGGTTCCGTACCCCTAGTATTGTGCATCCTCTGGTGACGGGTCTGGTGCATTCTTACTTCTTCGTGAAGGGGTTGGGCAAGTAAATGTCTCTTTACGTGTTTGCAGCGCGGCTGTCCCGGGAGTTGGGTTGTTTCGAGGCGTTGAGTGATGTTAGATGATGCGGCGAGGATACCATAGATGGGGTAACGGTGGGAGTTAAGTGCTTTTTAGGTAATATATATCTACTCAATTCTATTCTTCCATCTAAATCTATCTTGGCGGGGGCGAAATAGCTACGCAAAATAACCATTGTCAGATCTGAGCAGAAGGTTGCTGGCGCACTTCTTGACTAAGAAGCCCTGATGCCATATGTGGGATAAGGCCTCTAGGACACTTACGCGCCCGCCAAGATAGGTTCCAAGTCGATGCTAATTGCGGATAATCAGAGCGAGAAACAGCTGGAAGCATGTAGTCTAATAGAGAATAGGAGCCTTAGGTTAGCCCCAAGACAGCACTAGAAGTTCAGAGACGCTGCAAGTACGTACATCATGAACGTGCCGAAATGTTGTTAGCGGATCGATCCAGGCCCAAACATGCCGATAACCGTACCCCGCAAGCCATAGCACACAAGTTCGAACCAACTCTGTGCTAGCAGCCCTTTAGATATTCGCCGGGGATAGCAGCCCTAGGCCTCCGCTCCGCAGACATGCGGTGGAGTACACGATAGATTCCGCTCTAACGGTACGGGGGTGATGGATCTAACTCCTCAGCTCCAAGGGTTTCTCGATGGGGGCTGAGGTGCATAGAAAACAACGATATTAGTCAGATGACGAGCCGTTGGGTATCCTAGTCGCGTTTGCCTCTACTGTGGTAGTTTCTGCTGCAGGTGACTCCTCAGCGGACGTCTCTCCTTCGGGCGTCTGTTGAGCGGAGGCCTCTTTCGCGGGTGTCTCTGCTGCAGCTGTCGCCTTCTTTGTGGTTGCCTCCCTTATGGTTGCGTCCGCTGCAGCCACCTCTGTTGTAGTTGCCTGTGCCGCGGCCATCTGGAGCTGTGCAGCCTCCTTTTCCGCGGCCTCTCTCGCGGCGGCCTCTTTCGCGCCCGCTTTGGGTCGGCCGCTGCGGGCCTTGACTAGTGCGTCGTCTGCCCGAATTGCGTAGCGAATTTGGTTGGGCGAATAGCCGGTAACGCGGAGAATCTCGGTCTTGGACATCCTCGCGTCGAAGAAGAGCGTTCTTACTCGTTGGCGCTGTTCTGTGGTAAGCTGGGTACGGCCGGTGGAGCCTTTTGGGCGAGCCATTGCGTGTATATGTCGTGTGCTGCCGGGGCCGGTATATGTGGGTGTCGGTCGTGAGGGCCTCGGCAGGCGATCGCTAACTGAGGGCGGCGCCTAGGGCAGGCTCTCCTCCGGGTGGTAAGGTCTTATCTAGGGTAGATCTCCTCCAAGGCCCGCTTCGCGTTGCGGGGAAGGAGAGGAGCAGCGGTTGGAGGCCGGAGCTTATACGCCTGGTTGTAATTCGTGGTTGAAAGGACGGGGGCCGACCGACCGGGACCTTCGGACGGCGCCGCGCGACGGGTTGGGCAGAGCTGGTTGCGCCTCGCTCCAGACTCTAATGAAGCGAGGGAGGGGGGAGTGAGGTGGGCCGTTGACGGACCACAGCGAATGCTTCGGGAGTCAATTGCAGTGGGCGGGAACGGAAAGGAGGGCGGCGGCACCGTAGCTGTCGTGCGGTTACCTGGTTGCCTGGGTACAGGTAGGTAGCCGAAGCTTGAGGTGCTGCTGGCATAGGCTGGTCGGGATTTATGTGGGTAGAGCGGGCAATGAGCGGGCGGCCGGGAGATCGCTGGGTCAGTTTCTGCCTGAGGCCGCCACATGTGCAGAGCTCCATGGAAGAAGCGATGCCAAGGCGGCTAGTCCCCAATGGGGTTGGTCAGACTCGGTGGAGGTTGATTGCGGCTTCTCCGCTTCGGAAAGGCAAGCCAATCTCGAGCTCTGCTTCTCCAGGGTCGCTGATATGGGCCGTTGAAATGCGTAGTTGATATTATAGCTATCACCAGCTTCACCCGAACTCTGGGCGCATGCAACTGACTTCTCCTCCTTCGTCCACGTTCCTTCCTTGGTCGTCCAGGTTTACCCCTCCTGACAGTTAACCTTTGGGCTCACGAGACCTTCCGCCTGAGCCCCTCTTTTTTTTCTCTCTCAATCCCGCCCAGTCCCAGACGCGGGACCCTCCCGCATTCTCAAACCCTCGCTGAGGTATCCTCCCATCCCATCTACTGGGTCCGGCGACAACCTTTGCCCCCCTCCATCCGCCTCCCGCGCAAATCCTCAAAACGAACATTGTCGATCTCCCCAAATAGTTGTCTCGGCACCCCGGCGTACCTGCCTGGGTTGTCGACTTCCAGAACCCTTGACCAGGCTGTCACCAATTTGACCAACTCGAGGGCACGTCAAACTCCGAAGCAACCCTTTGGCAAGCAAGTACAAGACTCTCGCAATCAGAGCAGTTAATTGCCAAATCCGTCCCTGGTGGGCCACAGCAAGGGCCGGGGGGTAAAAGATCACCGAGCGAAACGAGAAAGGAGGAAAGGGGAAGGAAAGCAGGTGGACCTCCCAATGATCCTGTCATACACGATCGGGCTTCGATTTCGTTTAATTTTTTTTCCCTGAGCCAAGGTGGTCGTGAGACCTCGCGTCTACCAGCCAGCCCGCTAGCCAGCCTCACCATCATCATCATCATCATCTTTCTTCATTTTTTTACTCCATTAAGCGGCATCAACAGGACAAGCCATCAAGCAAGCCGGACCAGCAAATAGCAAAAGTTCGGTACCTGTTCTCCAGCGCCAGAGCTGCAAGCTTCAGCAAGTACCTGGTCTCTCTCTAGCGTCGCCTCAGCAGCAGCAGGACGGGAGTAGCAAAACTCGGCAGCCGGACCATCAACCCAGGCCCAGGCCTGCGCTGCAGATCCACCCTCGGCCAAGTTGCACACTGGCCACTCACAGCCCAGCCCCAACCAAACACCTCTCTTCGACTCCCGGCCACCACACCACACGCCTTCCCCCCCCTTCCGCCC
>Ga0164242_10000844_pt1 | contig 36511 bp, 30 predicted proteins | sample OricomgcompostMG_FD_108783 | JGI IMG/M metagenome (GOLD analysis project Ga0164242, IMG submission 108783) | Miracle-Growth compost microbial communities from Emeryville, California, USA - Original compost - Miracle growth compost (MG) ... | reverse complement strand
TCGTCCACCGAGAACTGCAGGTTGCCGATCGGATCGGTCGGCGACGCGACGCCGCCGGACGCCATGATCTTCACGTGATGCGCGCCCGCGCGCATTTCCTCGCGAACCGCCTTGCGCACTTCGTCGACCCCGTCGACGATGCGCCCGATCGCGCCCAGGTTGCGATGACATCCGCACGGATCGGGGTCCGAATTATCGAACCGCTCGCGGAAGTCGCCGTGGCCGCCCGTCTGCGACAGCGCCTTGCCGGCCACGAACAGACGCGGCCCGCGAATCACGCCTTCCTCGATCGCGAGCGAAAGCGCGTAGTCGGCGCCGCCCGCGTCGCGCACCGTGGTGAAGCCGCGGTTGAGCATCGCGTCGAGAATCGGCACTGCGCGCAGCACCGCGAAGGTGTTCGGCAAACGCCCGTTCGCGCCGAGGTGCGCAACCGACGCGATCACGTGCGCGTGGCAATCCACCATGCCCGGCATCACCGTCTTGCCACCCAGATCGATCACCTGCGCGTGTTCGGCCGGCACTGGCTCGCGCGTGACTTCCCGGATCGTGTCGCCGTCGATCACGACGGAATACCGTGCGTCGTCGTGCTCGTGATTGACGTCCAGCACGCGCGCGTTCTTCAGTATCAGCATTTCAGTGGTTCCCGATAAATTGACAGTCGGCCGGTCCGCGGCGGCTCATTTCAGCAGAAAGCCTTTCGCGAGCGGATCGCGGTCGTCCACGAAGATCGTGTTGTGACCGGTGACCCGCGCCCAGCCTTCGATGCCCGGCACGATCGCGTCGAACGGGCCGACCGTGGTCGCTTTCTCGGCTACGCCGGTAAACAGCGTGCCGATGATGCTCTCGTGGACGAAGCGCTCGCCGATCTTCAGCTTGCCGTTGCCGACCAGATGCGCGAGCCGCGCGGAGGTGCCGGTGCCGCACGGCGAGCGGTCGATCGCCTTGTCTCCGTAGAACACCGCGTTGCGCGCGCTCGCGCCGGCGACGGTCGGCTCGCCGGTCCACATCACATGGCTCAGGCCGCGGATCGCCGGTTGTTCCGGATGCGCGAACGCGTATTTCTCGTTCGCCTTCGCACGCAGGATCGGGCTCAGGCGCTGAATGTCCGACGGCTTCAGCGTATCCAGCCCTCGATAGTTCGGCTGCGGCTCGACGATCGCGTAGAAATTGCCGCCGTAGGCCACGTCGAAACGGATTTCGCCGAGCCCGTCGACGTCGACCGACAGACCGGTCGAATGCAGGAACGACGGCACGTTCACGAGCTTGACCGAATCGACGTGGTCGCCGTCCATCCGGTAGGTCGCGACCACGACGCCGGCCGGCGTATCGAGCCGCAGCACGCCGGGCGTCTTCGGACGCACGAGGCCGTGCTCGATCGCCGACGTGACGGTGCCGATCGTGCCGTGACCGCACATCGGCAGGCAACCGCTGACCTCGATGAAAAGGATCGCGATATCGCAGTCGGCACGCGTCGGTGGATACAGGATGCTGCCGGACATCACCTCGTGCCCGCGAGGCTCGAACATCAGCGCGGTGCGGATCCAGTCGAACTCGCGCTCGAAATGCGCGCGCCGCTCGATCATGTCCGCGCCTTCGAGGCGCGGCGCGCCGCCGGCCACCACGCGCACCGGATTACCGCACGTGTGGCCGTCAATGCAGAAGAAAGTCGATCTCATGTTTTCCTGCGCGGTCAAAACCGGTTCGATAGGCGGCTACTTCGAAAGTTCGCGCACGTTCGCCAGCGCCTTCTCGACGATCGCGACCACCTTCGCGCGCTCGTCGCCTTCGAGCTTCAGTCGCGGCGCCTTCACGTTCTCCGCATAACCGGCGGTGATGTTCTCCGCGAGCTTGATGTACTGGACGAGCTTCACGTGCGTGTCGAGGTGGAACAGGTCGATCAGCGCGCGATACAGCAGACGCGCGTTGACGAGGTCGCCGCTCACCGCGAGGTTCAGCAGTTCGACGGCTTCCTTCGGCACCGCGTTCGCCATGCCCGACACCCATCCCTTCACGCCGAGCGCGGCCGACTCCAGCACCAGGTCGTCGACACCGCACACGACCGCGAGGCGATCGCCAAAACGCGCGATCAGGTCGGTTACGCGGGTGGTGTCGTACGACTCTTCCTTGACGGCCTCGATGGTCGGCTCGTCGAGCAGTTGCGCGAGCAGGTCCGGCGTCAGGTCGACGCCGTAGCCGCGCGGGTTGTTGTACAGCAGCAGCGCGAGCTTCGACGCGCGCGCGATCGACCGGTAGAACGCGATGGTCTCGCGCGTGTCGGACCGGTATGTCAGCCCCGGAAACACCATCAGACCTTGCACGCCAATCTGTTCGGCATCCTTCGCGAACTGGATCGCGCTGCCGGTGTTCGTCTCCGCGAGGCCCGAGATCACCGGAATGCGGCCCGCGACGGTTTCCACCGCAATCTTCAGCACGGTACGCTTTTCGTCGGGCGCCAGCTGCGCGTTTTCGCCGACCATCCCCATCATCACCACGCCGCTGACGCCGTTCTCGATCAGCCGGTTCAGGCCGCTGCGGATCGCGTCGTGATCGAGCGAGCCGTCGTCCTTGAGCTTGGTCGTGACCGCGGGGAAGACACCTGTCCAGTTGACTTGCATGACAACACCTCTCCAGAAATAGTAGTAAAGCGCGGCCGCGCGTGAAACCGGACGCGCGGCCGTCGTTACGGGCTGAAACGACTGATCGAGTACGGCGACAGATCGATCGTCGGCTGGCGGTCCGCCAGCAGATCGGCGACGAGCGCACCGGTCGTCGCGGACTGGGTCAAACCGAGATGCCCGTGTCCGAATGCGTAGACGACTGCGGGCGCGTTCGGCGAGCGGCCGATGACCGGCAGCGAGTCGGGCGTCGACGGGCGATGGCCCATCCACTTCACCGCGCCGCGATCGTCGATGCCGGGCAGGAACTGCTTGCCGAGCGCGAGCAACGCGTCGCTGCGCCGGTAGTTCGGGGGCGCCTTCAGACCGGCGAACTCCGCCGCGCCGCCGATGCGCACGCCGATGTCGAGCGGCGTGGCGACGAACTTGCGCTCCGCGAAAATCACTTCGCGCGACAGGCTCACGCCGTGCGCCGGCAGCGTCGTGTTATAGCCGCGCTCGCTGTCGAGCAGCACGCGGTCGCCGACCGACTGCGCGAGCTGCGCGGACCACACGCCCGTCGCGACGACGACGCGCCGTCCCGTCACCCGCGCGCCGCTCTCGGTCAGCGCGGCCGGCGCCGTTCGGTCCGACGTATCGAGCGCCCGCACGCCGCCGGTCACCAGATTCGCGCCGAGTTGCTGCACGCGCGCGCGCAACCGCGTGACCAGCAGCTTGGGGTCGCCGATGTGCGCCCAGTCGTCGAGAAACACGCCGTGGCGGAACACCGGCGCGAGCGACGGCTCGCAGTCGCGCACTTCCTGCGCGGTCATCGCGCGCCAGCGCACGCCCAGTTCGCGCTTGAAGCGCCACTCGCGCTGGTCGGCCGCGAACGCTTCGTCCGTCTCGTAGACGGTCAACGCACCGCGACGATAGAAATGGTCGAGGAAGCCGACGTCCTCGAACATCGGCACGATGTCGTCGTAGACCCGGTTGTTCAGCCGCGCCAGCGCCTGCGAAATCTGCCGGAAGCGTTCGCCTTTGCCGGCGCGCCGGAACTCGACGAACCACGGAAGCGCCGCCGGCAGATGCTTCCAGTTCAGCGCGAGCGGACCGAGCGGATCGCACAGCCACCGGATCGCCTTGCCGTACAGCCCATGGACGGCAATCGGCGTGCTCTCCGTCACGGCGATCCCGCCGGCGTTGCCGTGCGACGTGCGATCGCCGTCGAAATCGCGATCGACGACCGTCACGGACAGCCCGTCGCGCAGCGCAGACCACGCGCAGGCCAGCCCTACGATGCCCGCACCGATGACGACGACGTCCGGCATGGCTGGGAGGCTTCGGCTTGGCTGGGTCATGTCCATTCGGGTGGTGTCGCGGAGCGTATCGCCTGTCGCCCGATCCGCGCTTGCGGGCGACAGCACCGGCTTTTCTGGATCCAATATCCATTGGATCCAGCCATGATGCTGCGCTTCGCAACATCTGTCAATCGGCAACGGACAAACGGGGCGCCGTTCCGCGCGCGGTCGGCTTCGCCGCCGCTCACACCTGTTCCATCCGGGCCGGCTCGTCGAGGTCACCGAGCGATTGCGAGGCCGCGGCGAGCGGCCCGGCGGCGAGTTGACCGAACACGAGCGCGAGCGTCGTATCGGCCGCGTCGTAGCGCCCGGCCGGTCCGAGCAGATTGAGCGTTCCGATGGTGCGCCCCGCCCGGCGCACCGGGATGTTCAACACGCTCTCGCAGCCGATCGACCACAGCACCTCGAATTCCGAGAACACGGCCCGGATGTCGTCGCGGTTCGAGCCGATGAAGACCTCGCCGCGCGTCAGCACGTGATCCGCCCAGCGGCTTTGCGTGACGCGCTTGATGCCGCCGACCGGATTGATGTCGAGCCGGTTGCTGTGCAGCCGACATAACCGGCTCGACGCGTCGTCGTACGCGAGCACGGTGAACAGCGACTGCCCGAAGACCTCGGTGACGGCGTGCTCGATCTCCTGCCAGACGAGCCGCGGCGGCCGGTTTTCGTGCAGCGCGAGCGCAATGCGGCCGAGCGCGGCGGGCAACAGGGCGAGTAGCGGTTGTTCCATTTCGTTATCCTCACCTGACCGTATGCAGCGAAGCATCGCCGCCGTGTCCCAGATCGCCGTACTCTTCCGCGGTAATCTGTTCGAGCGTCTTGCCGGTCGTCGACACCCCGAGCACCAGGACCGCGAGCGCGCCGATCGCGAGGATCACCGTCGTCATGCCGAACACGCCGGCGAACCCCCAGATCGGATACACGTAGCCGACGAGCATCGGCGAGCAGATCGCGCCGACCCGGCCGAACGCGGAGGCGGTGCCCATCCCGGTGGCGCGCAGATGGGTCGGAAAGACCTCCGGCGTATACGCATATTCGCCGGCGTTTACGCCGTTCATCGAGAACGACATCGCGATCGACGCCAGCACGATCGCGAGGTCGCCGCCCGCATTCGCGAGCCAGATGCCGGATGCGCAGGTCAGCACCATGTAGGTGACGATCGCCGACTTGCGGCCGATTTTCTCGCAGAAGAACGCCGCGGAGTAATAGCCGGGAATCTGCGCGAGATAGATCAGGATCGACACGGAAAAGCTCTTCGTCACGGTCATGCCATGCTGCACGAGCAGGCCCGGAATCCATACGAAGAACGCATACGAGCAGAACGTGACCGACAGCCACAGGCACCACGTCATCAACGTGGTCCTCGCGAGCGGCGGCTGCCACAGCGCTTTCAGATTGCTGAAGAAAGCCCGCGGCGGCGGCAACGCGGGCGCGTCGGGCACCGACGCAACCGGCGCGAGCACGACGCCCGAGCGCTCCACCTCGCGCTCGATCGCGGCGACGACGGCCTTCGCTTCTTCGTGGCGCCCGCGCGTTTCGAGCCAGCGCGGCGATTCGTGAAGCGAGCGGCGCCACCACAACAGCACGACGACCGGCGCCGACACGATCACGAGCGAGTAGCGCCAGCCTTGCGGCGACGCCGGAATCACGAAATAGCCGATCAGCGCGGCGGCCACGAAGCCGAAGGAGAAAAAGCCCGCGAGCGCGCCGGTAAACGCGCCGCGATAGCGGTTGCTGACGAATTCCGCGAGGAACGGCGCGATAATCGCGCCTTCCGCGCCCATGCCGATGCCGGCGACCGCGCGCAACACCGCGAACGTATGCCAGTCGTTCACGAACGCGTTGATCAGCGTGAGCACGCAAAAGAACGTCAGCGACCACATCATCACCACGCGGCGGCCGAAACGGTCGCCGAGCAGTCCGGCGAAAAGCGCGCCGACGAGAAAGCCGACATAGGTGCTGCTGCCGAGCACGCCGGTCTCGAAGCTGGTCAGGTGCCACCTGGTGCGCACGACCGGCAGGATGAACGCGATGATCGCCGCATCGACGGCCTCGAACATGAAGCCGAGCCCGCCCATCAGCAGCAGCTTGAAATGGAAGCGGCTGAACGGAAGACGTTCGAGCCGTGCGGCGACGAGTGACATGACATGCCTCTGCAAGGTGGACGCCGGCGAACGGCGGCGCCGTGGGTTCGACAGTAAAATATCCTGTATCCAAAATCCCGTGTCAAGCCCGCAGCCGGCGGCGGCCAACGGACGTGCATGCGATACGACGACGGGGCCGGCCGGGATCGACCGACGCAAAACGATCAGAAGGTATGGCGGATGCCGGCGCGAATCGCGACCTGGTTGCCGCTCGACGACGGCGTCAGGAACGACAGCGCCGCGACCGCGGGCCGGCCGGTGGAATCGACGCCGGTCGCGTGTTCCCACGAGGTCGTCGCGTACAGCAGCGTGCGCTTCGACAGGTTGTACCAGGCGCCCGCGTTGGTCTGCAGGTATTTCGCGGTTTCGGCCTTCGTGTAATCGTACGAGGCGCCCAGCATCAGCGCAGGCGTCACGCCATAGGTCGCGAGCGCCTCGAAGTTGTTGAACGTCGCCGTGCCCGCGAACGGCGTCGACGACGTATTCACGACGTCCTCGAAGCGGGTGTTCGTATAGGTGAAGCCGACGAGCGCCGCGCCGAACCGGTAGTTGACGCCCGCGCCCGCCACCTGGAGCGTGCGCGCGGACAGGTAGCCGCTGAACGTCGGATTCGTGACCGGATTCGCGAACGTGCCGCCGGCCACCGGCGCCGCGCTCGCATCGTAAATCGACGTGGCGGGATTGTTGATGCGCGAAAACACCGCCGCCGCGCTCAAGCCCTGCCCCGCGTAGCTGACGCTCACCGCGGCCTTTTTGCCGTTCGCGAAGTCGCCGGCCACGCCGCCCAGGCTGAACAGGCCGGACACCTTGAAGCCCGCGTAGGCCGGCGAAACGTACTTGATCGAATTGCTGAGCGAATAGTCGCCCCATACATTGTCGACGTCGGCCGCGTGCGTCGCGAGAATGCCGCCGAAGCGGCCCGACGCCGACAGGCCGAGGAGCGAGTCCGCGACGAGGTCGTACTGCCGTCCCAGCAGCACGGTGCCGTACGGCGAACCGAGTCCGACGTAAGCCTGCCGGCCGAACAGGCGACCGCCGTTGTTCATCTTGCCGCTGTTGATGTCGAAGCCGTTTTCGAGCCGTGCGACCGCGCTATAGCCGCCGCCCAGATCTTCGTCGATCAGCAGGCCCCACTTGCTGCTGCCCAGCGCGCCGTTGGACGCCTGCACATTACGGTGGCCGCCCTGGTTGTTGGTGTAGGTCACCCCGTCGTCGACGGCCCCGTACAGCGTGACGCTGCTTTGCGCATAGGTCACCGTTGCGGTGGACAGGATCGCCACGGCAAGGCTGGTCTTTTTCATCGGGCACTCCATGCAGTTGAGGGGGAGGACTGACTTTCGCAACCGGTGCGGACATGCGGCCCGCGTCGCGCCAGCTAGGTTGATAACAATATCCTGGATCCAAAATTCGGCGTCAAGCGACCGGACGCGGGAAATCCCCTGGTAGACCGTGCATCAGACAGGAAGCAGTATCGCGCGCGTCGCCGGCCGCAGCGGCGGCCGACAAGCGGGCTTAATTGGGATTAATTGGGCGTAAGCGGGCCTAAGCCACCGTCTCAGCGCAACGCGGCGCGCGCGACGCGGCAGGCCGCGAGGTCCCATGCGGCGCAGCCGACGCTCTTGAAGAAAACCGGCGCATCGGGCCTGAGCGACCCGTCGATGGCCCGCGCGAGCGACTGGACCCGGCTCCAGTCGATACCGGCCTGAATCAGGTCGCCGGCTTCGTGTCTCGCGCCCGCGGGATCGTCGACGACGACGCAACTGCTGTCGACCGTCTGCTTCGCGATCTCCACCGCATCGGGCGTGAACGCGCCGACGCCGACCACGAGACGCCCATCCTTCGCGATCTCGTCGTACACCGGCGTCTTGCTGGTCGTCGCGGCGATGACGACATCGGCGGACGCCGGCACGCCGCCGACCAGCACCCGCAGATGCGGTGCGACCGCCTGCTGTCGCTCGACGAAATGGCGCGCGCTGTCTTCCGACCGGCCCTTGACCCACAGTCGTGCGTGCGGAAACAGCGTCGCGAGCGCTTCCACGTGATTGGCGGCCTGCCTGCCCGTGCCGATGATCACGATCTCGTCCGGCGTGTGGCTGAGCAGCGTGACGATGCCGATGGCGGTCACGGCCGCGGTACGTCTGCCCGTTACCGTCGGTCCGTCGAGCGCGAACAGGATTTCGCCGGTGGCCGGATCGCACGCGATCACCTCGCCATGAATCGTCGGCAGCCCGCGCCCGCGGTTGGCGGGACACACGTTGACCAGCTTGTGGATCGCCAGATCCGCGGCGCTCGACGGCATCGACAACATCACGCCGCCGTCCTGCATCGGCACGACGAGGCGCTCCGGGCTCACGATGCGCCCGGCGCCATACTCGATCACCGTTTCGCGCAGCACCTTCACGAGCGAAGGGTAGTCCAGTACAGCGGCGCTCGCGTGCGCGTCGAGATTCTTGTGCCCGGTCGGGTTCATGCGTGGTCCGTGTCAGGGGTCGACGGCCGGTATGGCCGCGTCATTGTCCGGCCGATTCTATGTCAATTCCGGATCGGGAAAGTCATTCACCCGTGAACGACCGGTGCCCGCAAACGGCTCGCCACCGCGGTCGAACCGGTTCGGTTCTAGCGAACGAGGAACCCGTAAGCGAGCGGATCGCGCTCGTCGATCAGCCACGTCGCGAACCCGCACACGTACGCGCTGCCCTCGATTTCGGGAACCACGGCCGGAATCCCCTGTACCGTGGTTTCGCGCAGCACGCGCGCCCGGAATGTCGTGCCGACGATCGACTCGTTGACGAGCGTGTCGCCGCGGCCCATCTCGCCGCGCAGATACAACTGCGCGACGCGTCCGCCGGTGCCCGATCCGGTCGGCGAGCGGTCCACCTCGCGATCGGCGAACACGCAGCAGTTCGCCTGCGTCGAGCCCGGATGACGCGGCGCGTTCGCAATGATGGTGCCGTAGATATGGTTGATCTCCGGAATTTCCGGATGCGCGAGCGGATACGCTTCGTTCGCCGCCTGCTTCACCTCGGCACCGAACCGGATCAGCCTTTCGACCTCCGATTCACGCACGGACAGGTCGAACGGCGCGCCGTCCACATAGAAATAGAACGCGCCGCCATACGCGATGTCGCCGCTGACGGTGCCGAAGCTCGGCGTTTGCACCGACACGTCGCGCTTCCAGATGAACGACGGCACGTTGACGAAGCGCACCGGCCCCGCATGCTCGCCGTCCCATTGGACGAACGCTTCGATGAAGCCGCACGGCGCGTCGATGCCGACGCGCGTCTGCGGGCTGCGGCGCGGCACCCAGCCGAGTTCGACCGCGGCCGTCGCGAGCGCGATCACGCCGTGTCCGCAGTGATCGCTGTAGCCTTCGTTGTGCATGAAGATCACGCCGAAATCGGCGTCGGGCGAGACCGGATCGGTCAGATACCCGCCATACATGTCGGCGTGGCCGCGCGGCTCGAACATCAGCGCGCAGCGGATCTCGTCCGCGTTCTGCCTGAGCCACGCGCGGCGCTGGACGATGGTGTTGCCTGGCGGACGCGGCAGGCCGCTCGTGACGATGCGGAACGCTTCGCCCGCGGTATGCACTTCCACCGTCGAAACGGTTCGGGTCAGTTTCATGGGTAATGCGAAGTTTCAAACGGCGCGTCACTGCCCGTAGGCGACCGGCAGGCCGTGACGGATCACGTAGACCGTGGTCGGCGCGCCTTGCAGGTTGCCGTGTGCGTCGAACGAATAGGTGCCCGCCACGCCCTTGTAATGCTCTTTCGCGAGCTGCGCGATGAGCTTCGCCTTGTCGGTCGTCGTCCCGGCCTTCATCATCGCGTCGGCCAGCAGCTTCACGCCGTCGTAGTAGTTCACCGCGTAGACCTGCGTGTCGGTGTGGTAGGTGTCGTGATATTGCTTCAGGAACGCGCGTCCCTGCGGCGTCCGGTCGAGCGATACGCCGCCCTGCGCGCAATAGACGATCGATGCGGCGTCGCCCGCGACCTTGCCCATGTCGGCCGAACAGATGCCGTCGCCGCCGAGCAGTTTCGCCCGCAGTCCGCGCTGGATCATCTGTTTGGCCATCGGCGCGCCTTGCGCCGCATAGCCGCCGAAAAAGATCACGTCGGGATTCTTCGCCTTTATCGTCGTCAGGATACCGAGGAAATCGGACGCCTGCGAATTCGTGAACTCGCGGTCGACGATCCGGATGCCGTTGGCCTTCGCGGTCGCGATGAACTGCTGGGCCACGCCCTGTCCGTAGGCGGTGCGATCGTCGATGACCGCCGCGGTGTGCGCCTTCAGCGTCTTCGCGGCGAATTCGCCCATCGTGCCGCCAAGCTGTTCGTCGCTGGCGCCGATCCGGAAGATGTTCCTGAAACCCTGTTGCGTCAGCGCCGGGTTCGACGCGACCGGCAGCATCGGCACGTTCGCGTTGCTGTACACGCGCGACGCCGGAATCGCGACTCCCGAGTTGTATGGCCCGATCACCGCGATGACGCCGTGATCGACGAGGTTCTGCGCGACCTGCACGCCGACCTTCGGATCGGCCTGGTCGTCCTGCGAGTCCAGTCTGAAGGTGACCGCCTTGCCCGCGATGGTCAGGTGCTCGCCGTTCAACTCGTCGATCGCGAGGCGCGCGCCGTTCTCGTTGTCTTTGCCGTTCGGTGCCTGCGGGCCGGTCAGCGGCGCGGAATGGCCGATGATCACGACCTGCTGCGCATCCGCGTGGGCGGCACCGAATGCCGTCAACGCGGCGAGTGCTGCAATCAGGTGTCGCACGAAAAGCCCCCGGCTGGTATGAGGAGGCACCAATCTAGGATAAAAGCGGGTCGGTCGGCAAGCGTTTCAAAAACAACCGCGGGACGCCCGACGCGTCGTGCGCTGGCCCGGAAATCACGCTGGGTCGATTGCGTGAGCCACGGCAGTGCCGCTCTGGATTCGTCGTCCGAACCATCGCCGACGGTCGCGGGCCGCGCAGGCCGGCGCGTCATCGCGACGGCCGATGCGCGCGGTCCGAACCGCGTTCAGGCGCAAAGAAACTGCGCCAAAAAGGGTAAACCCCTATGAAAGCGGATTTTCGTCGTCGCTATCCTTCGGAAAATTCGCTTACACACCCGGAGCCGCCCCACCCGATGAGCCCGCCCGATCTGTCCGTCGTCGAGCGCATTGCCGCGATGCTGCCGACGCTGAGCGATGCGCACCGGCGCCTTGCCGAGTACGTGCTTGCGCGGCCGCTGAAGGTCGCGGTGATGACGATTGACGAATTCGCGAACGCGTGCGGACTGTCGAACGCAACCGCCAATCGCTTCGTGCGCAAGCTCGGCCTGCCCGGCTATCCGCAGTTCCGCGCGGCGCTCGCGCAGGGATTCGAGGATGCGCTCGCCCCCGTCGAGCGGCTGCGGCTGGAGCGCTCGCGAACCGCATCGGCCGCTGATATCTTCGCGGCGTCGCTGTACGAAGATCAGCGCAATTTCGAACTCACACGCATGGCGCTGTCCGCCGGCGAATGCGAAAAAGCGGTGCAGGCCGTGATGGGCGCGAAGCGCGTGTTCATCGTCGGCTTCGGTTCGAGCGGTTTTCTTGCGGGCCTGTTGCAGCGCAATCTCGTCGTCCATTGCGACACGGTGCAGAGCCTCGCGAGCCCGGGCGGCGTGTCCGAGGCGGCTCGCGAGGCGTCACGGATGCGTGGCGGCGACCTCGTCATCGCGATCGGCTTTCCGCGCTATCTGGCCGACACGGTCACGCTGATGAAGACCGTGCGCGCGAACGGCATCGGCGTGCTCGCGCTGACCGACAAGCCCACGTCGCCGCTCGCGGCCCATGCGGACATCTGCCTGTACGCGCGCAGCGAACGCCAGTACCTGTCGAACTCGGAAACGGCGGTGCTCGGCCTGATCGAAGCGTTGTCGGCCGCCGTCGCGCACCGGTCGGCCGATCCGCTGACGGATGTGGCCCGCCTGACCGAATCGGTAATGCCATGGCTGACCCAGCCCGACCATAAACCACGGAGCAACAAGAGATGAGCGAAGCGGTACTGGCCATTCATGGCGGCGCAGGCGCAATGGCGCGCGCGCATGCATCGGACGAAGCGCGAAGCGCATACGAAAACGCGCTGGCCGGCATCCTGCGCGACGCCGCACGCGTGCTCGAATGGGACGGCAGTGCGCTCGACGCCGTGACCGAAGCCGTGCGCCTGCTCGAAGAATGCCCGCTCTTCAACGCGGGCCGCGGCGCGGTGTTCACGAGCGCCGGCACGCACGAACTGGATGCGTCGATCATGGACGGCCGCACGCTGAAATGCGGGGCCGTCGCGGGCCTCACGACGGTACGCAATCCGGTCCTTGCCGCGCGCGCGGTGATGGAGCGCAGCCAGCACGTGATGTTCGTCGCACAGAGCGCCGACGCGTTCGCGCGCGCGCAGGGCCTCGAATGCGTGGACCCTGCGTTCTTCTCGACGCCGCTGCGCCGCGAACAACTCGAACGCGTGCAGCGCGCGCAGACCGGCAGCACCGCGCTCGATCACGACGCGAGCGGCGCGGCGCCCTCGCCCGTGCCGCTGTCGTTCGCGGCGGACCGGCCGTCGACGCCGCTCGACGAGGATCGCAAGCTCGGCACGGTCGGCGCGGTCGCGCTCGACGCGCACGGCAACCTGGCCGCGGCCACCTCGACGGGCGGCATGACCAACAAGCAGCCGGGCCGCGTCGGCGACGCGCCGGTCATCGGCGCCGGCTGCTACGCGAACAACCGTACCTGCGCGGTCTCCACGACCGGCACCGGCGAAATGTTCATCCGCATGGTCGTCGCGCACGACATTTCCGCGCGCATCGAATACGCCGGCGCGTCGCTCGAAGCGGCGGCGCACGCCGTCGTGCACGAGCAGTTGCCGAAGATCGACGGACGCGGCGGGCTCGTCGCCGTCGACGCGCACGGCAACGTCGCGATGCCGTTCAACACCGAAGGCATGTATCGCGGCTTCATTCGCGTCGGGCAGGCGCCGGTCGTCGCGATCTACGCGTAGGCGAGAGAACCTCATGAACCGATCGATGGCTTCCGGCGCAAACCAGACGATGAACGGCGAGCTTGCCGCTCCGGCAGACCTGGCGGCCGAACGCGTCGTCCAGGTCTGCAACCTCGACGTCGAATTTCGCGGCGCCGAACGCACCGTCCATGCGGTCAGGCAACTGTCCTTCCACGTCGACAGCGGCGAGACGCTCGCGATCGTCGGCGAATCGGGGTCGGGCAAGTCGGTCACGTCGCTCGCGCTGATGCGGCTCGTCGAATACGGCGGCGGACGCGTCGCCAACGGACGGATCGCGTTTCGCCGCCGCAACGGCCGCATCGTGGATCTCGCGCGGTGTTCGACCCGGCAGATGCGCACGCTGCGCGGCGCCGACCTTGCGATGATCTTCCAGGAGCCGATGACGTCGCTGAACCCGGTGTTCGCGGTCGGCGAACAGATCGCCGAGGCGATCCGGCTGCACCAGCGCCTCGACCCTCGCGCCGCGCGCGCGGAGGCGCTGCGCATGCTCGACCAGGTGCGCATTGCCGATGCGAAAAACGTGCTCGGCCGCTATCCGCACCAGTTGTCGGGCGGCATGCGCCAGCGCGTGATGATCGCGATGGCGCTCGCCTGCAAGCCCGCGCTGCTGATCGCCGACGAGCCGACCACCGCGCTCGACGTGACGGTGCAGGCGCAGATCCTTCAACTGATCCGCGAACTCCAGCGCGAGATGCGGATGAGCGTGATGTTCATCACGCACGACATGGGCGTCGTCGCCGAAATGGCGGACCGTGTGCTCGTGATGCTGCGCGGCGAGGCGGTCGAAGTCGGCGACGTGCAGCAGATTTTCGATCGGCCTGCCCATCCGTACACGCGCGCACTGCTCGCCGCGGTGCCGCGGCTCGGCTCGATGCGCGGCACCGACCGGCCCGCGCGTTTCGCGCTGCTCGACGCGCACGATGCGGTCCGCCCCGGCAGCCCCGCCGCGGCCGACGCGCGCCCGGCCGGGCGCGCCGCCGCGCCGATTCTCAGCGTGCGCGACCTGACGACGCGCTTCGACATCCGCACCGGCGTGTTCCGGCGCGTGACGCGGCGCGTGCACGCGGTCGAGAAAGTCAGCTTCGATCTGTATCGCGGCGAAACGCTGTCGCTCGTCGGCGAGTCGGGCTGCGGCAAGTCCACGACCGGGCGCTCGCTGCTGCAACTCGTCCACAGCCAAGCCGGCCGCATCGTGTTCGACGGCGAGGAAATCAGCCAGCTTCGCGGCGCCGGCCTGCGCAATCTGCGCCGCGACATCCAGTTCGTGTTTCAGGATCCACTCGCGTCGCTCGACCCGCGGCTCACCGTCGGCTATTCGATCATGGAACCGATGCGGATCCATCGCCTCCATCCGGGCGCCGACGCCGAACGGCGAATGCGCGATCTGCTCGAACGCGTGGGCCTGCCTGCGGACTCGGCACAGCGCTATCCGCACGAATTCTCGGGCGGCCAGCGGCAGCGCATCTGCATCGCCCGCGCGCTCGCGACCAACCCGAAAGTCGTGATCGCCGACGAATCGGTGTCGGCGCTCGACGTGTCGATCCAGGCGCAGATCGTGAATCTGCTGATCGATCTGCAGCGCGAGATGGGCATGGCGCTGCTGTTCATCTCGCATGACATGGCGGTGGTCGAGCGCATCAGCCACCGCGTCGCCGTCATGTATCTCGGGCAGATCGTCGAAATCGGCTCGCGCCGCGACATCTTCGAGAACCCGCAGCACCCGTACACGAAGAAGCTGATGAACGCCGTGCCGGTCGCCGATCCGCGTCGGCGGCGCACCGACCGCACGCTGTCGTCGGGCGAATTGCCGAGCCCGATCCGCAACGTCGGCGACGAGCCGATCGTCGCGCCGCTGATGCAGGTCGCCGACGGGCACTACGTCGCGCAGCACGCGAGCGCCGCGCAGTCTTGATCCATCCACCCGCTACGAGGAGCAACCACGATGCGTATATTTCACGCGAGACAATGGGTCGGGGCCATCGCGCTGGCCTTCGGCGTGTTCACGGCGCCGCTGGCGATGGCCGCGAAGGACGTCACGATCGCGGTACCGATCAGCCTCGATTCGCTCGACCCGTACAACACCAATTCGACCCTCGCGCAGGCCGTCGGCAAGGCGTACTACGAAGGGCTTTTCACGTTCGACCGGAACCTGAAGGTCCAGCCGTTGCTGGCCGAGAGCTATACGGTGAGCCCGGACGGCCTCACCTATACGTTCAGGCTGCGCCACGGCGTGAAGTTTCAGGACGGCACGGACTTCAACGCCGAAGCGGTGAAAGTGAATCTCGACCGCGTACTCGACAAGGCCAACGGTCTCGCGCGCTATAACCAGTTCAACCGCATCAAGTCGGTCGACGCGCTCGACCCGTACACGGTCCGGATTACGTTGTCCGAGCCATTTTCCGCGCTCGTCAACGCGCTCGCGCATCCTTCCGCGATGATGATCTCGCCCGCCGCGCTCAGGAAGTGGGGCAAGGACATCGCGTTCCATCCGGTCGGCACGGGACCGTTCGAATTCGTCGAATGGAAACCCGCGCAATACGTGAAAGTAAGGAAGTTCGCCGGCTACTGGCGGCCGGGCTACCCGAAGATCGACACGCTGACGTTTCGCACCGTGACGGACAACAACACGCGCGCGACGGTCGTGCAGACCGGCGAGGCGCAATTCGCCTATCCGGTGCCCTATGAACAGGCTGCGCTACTGAAAGCGAATCCGAAGCTGAATCTGATCGCGACGCCGTCGATCATGACGCGCTACGTATCGATGAACGTGCAGCACAAGCCGTTCAACGACGTGCGGGTGCGCGAGGCGCTCAACTACGCGATCAACAAGGAAGCGCTTGCGAAGGTCGCGTTCGCCGGCTACGCGTTCCCCGCGCAGGGGGTGGTGCCGCAGGGCGTCGCGTTCGCCGACAGGATGGCGCCGTGGCCTTACGACCCGGCGAAGGCGCGCGCCTTGCTGAAGGCGGCCGGCTACCCGAACGGCTTCACGACGACGCTGTGGTCCGGCTATAACGACGGGACCTCCGCGAAGGTCGCGCAGTTCCTGCAACAGCAGCTTGCGCAGGTCGGCGTGAAGACGTCGATCGAACTGCTGGAGGCCGGACAGCGCATGCAGCGCGTGCAGCAGGCGCCGGATCCGAAGACCGCGCCGGTGCGTCTGTACTACGGCGGCTGGTCCGCGTCGACCGGCGAGGCCGACTGGGCGCTGCGTCCGCTGCTCGCAGGCAATGCGTGGCCGCCGGTGTTCTACAACACCGCGTATTACGCGAATCCGGCGGTCGACAAGGATCTGTCCGACGCGCTGCTGACGACCGACGCGGCGAAGCGCCAGCAACGCTACGCGGACGCGCAGCAGCGCGTGTGGAAGGACGCACCGTGGATCTTCCTGACCACCGACCGCAACCTGTCGGTCGAGAACAGGAATCTGAGCGGCTTCTACGTGATGCCGGACGGCTCGTTCAATTTCACCGACGTCGATCTGAAGCAGTAAGCGAATCGCGTTTCCCGTACCGGAGCGCGGCCGGTCCCGGCCGTCCGCGTTCGCCAACCCGGTCCTGCCATGCTCGTCTACATCGTCAAACGGCTGCTGGGCGCCATTCCCACGCTGGTGCTCGTCACGATCGCGGTATTCCTGTTCGTCCACGTGCTGCCGGGCGACCCCGCGCGGCTCGCGGCCGGCCCGGACGCGGACGAGACGACGGTCACGCTGGTGCGCCATCAGCTCGGGCTCGATCTGCCGTTGCCGGAGCAGTTCGTGCGCTACGTCGGCCGCATGCTGCACGGCGACCTGGGCCTGTCGCTGCGCACCCGCCGCCCGGTCTCGCGCGAGATCGCCGAGCGCTTCATGCCGACCTTCATCCTGACGCTGACCAGCATGGCGTGGTCGGTCGCGTTCGGGCTCGTGGTCGGTATCGTGTCGGCGGTCTGGCGCAATCGTCCGCCCGATACGATCGGCATGACGCTCGCGGTGTCCGGCATCTCGTTTCCGGCCTTCGCGCTCGGCATGGTGCTGATGCAGGTGTTCTCGGTGCAACTGGGCTGGCTGCCCGCGATCGGCGCGGACTCGTGGAAGCACTACATCCTGCCGTCCATCACGCTCGGCGCCGGCGTCGCGGCCGTGATGGCGCGCTTCACGCGCGCGTCGTTCATCGAGGTGATGAAGGAGGACTACGTGCGCACCGCGCGCGCGAAAGGCGTGTCCGAGCGCCTCGTCGTGATCCGCCACACGTTCCGCAACGCGCTGATCCCGGTCGTCACGATGATGGGGCTGCAGTTCGGCTTTCTGCTCGGCGGCTCGATCGTCGTCGAATCGGTGTTCGCGTGGCCCGGCATGGGAAGCCTGCTGGTCGACTCGGTGAACGCGCGCGACTATCCGGTGATTCAGGGCTTGATCCTGCTGTTCTCGTTCGAGTTCATCGTGATCAACATCGTCGTCGACGTGCTGTACGGGCTCATCAACCCGACCATTCACTACCAGTGAGGAGGCGATCATGAGTCAGACCGATGCGCCGACGCTGACGGCGAGCGCCGTGCCGGCCGGCCGCGTGCGCACGCCGTCGCGCGAGTTCTGGCGCAAGTTCCGCAAGCAGAAGATCGCGATGATGGCCGGCGCGTTCGTGCTGCTGCTCGTGCTCGTCGCGATCTGCGCGCCGTGGATCGTGCCGTTCGATCCGGCCAACTATTTCGACTACGACGCGCTGAACGCGGGTCCGTCGTGGACTCACTGGATGGGCGTCGACGCGCTGGGCCGCGACGAGTTCAGCCGCATCGTGATGGGCGCGCGGCTGTCGCTGACGGCCGGCTTCGTGTCGGTCGCGCTCGGCGCGATCGGCGGCACCGTGATGGGGCTCGCCGCCGGCTACTACGAAGGCTGGTGCGACCGCATCGCGATGCGCCTCTGCGACGTGCTGCTCGCGTTCCCGGGCATCCTGCTCGCGATCGGCGTCGTCGCGGTGCTCGGCTCCAGCATGGCGAACGTCATCATCGCGGTCGCGGTGTTCAGCGTGCCGGCCTTCGCGCGGCTCGTGCGCGCGAGCACGCTGTCGCTCAAGCACATGACCTACATCGAGGCGATGCGCAGCATCGGCGCGTCCGACTGGATCATCCTGTTTCGCCATATCCTGCCCGGCACGATCTCGCCGATCGTCGTGTACGGTACGATGCGCATCGGCACGTCGATCATCACTGCCGCGAGCCTGTCGTTTCTCGGCATGGGCGCGCAGCCGCCGACGCCCGAGTGGGGCGCGATGCTCAACGACGCGCGCTCGGACATGATGATCGCGCCGCACGTCGCGCTCTTTCCGGCGCTCGCGATCTTTCTGACGGTGCTCGCATTCAACCTGCTCGGCGACGGCCTGCGCGACGCGCTCGACCCGAAACTCGACCGGTGAAGCCGGCGCCCGAAGACACACGCGACCCGTTCCATGTCCACACCGCACAACGCACTTCCCGCCGACGCGCCGCGCGTCGGCGTGCTTCCGTCGGGGCCGCTCGACCTGATCAGCGACGTGGCCGGCGTGAAGGTCGGCCACGCGACGCTCGCGCGAGGCGCGCTGCAAACCGGCGTGACCGTCGTGATCCCGCACGCGCGCGACGAACTCCTCTACAAGGCGCCGGCCGCCGCGGCGGTGATCAACGGCTTCGGCAAGAGCGTCGGGCTCATGCAGGTCAACGAGCTTGGCGTGCTCGAAACGCCGATCGCGTTGACCAACACGTTTTCGGTCGGCGCGGTGGCCGCTGCGCAGATTCGCACCGCCGTGGCGCGCCATCCCGAGATCGGCCGCACATGGCCGACGCTGAACCCGCTCGTGTTCGAATGCAATGACGGCTATCTGAACGACATTCAGGCGATGGCCGTCACGGCCGCGCACTACGCGCACGCATGCGGGTCCGCCGCGGCGGTGTTCGAACAGGGGTCGGTCGGCGCCGGACGCGGCATGAGTTGCTTCGGCTTCAAAGGCGGAATCGGCTCCGCGTCGCGCATCGCGACGGGCACCGATGGACGCCGCTTCACCGTCGGCGCGCTCGTGCTCGCGAATTTCGGCCGGCTGCCGGACCTGACCGTCGCCGGGCAGCCGCTCGGCCGCCGGCTGGCGGCCGCCGGCGCAGACCCCGCGTGCGCGGAGCCCGAAAAAGGCTCGATCATCATGATCGTGGCCACCGACGCGCCGCTCGACGTCCGGCAGCTTCGCCGCGTGGCGACGCGCGCCGCAGCGGGGCTCGCGCGCACCGGTTCCGTGTACGGCCACGGCAGCGGCGACATCGCGCTCGCGTTTTCTTCCGCATACCAGATACCGCAGCGCCCGGACGAGCCGATGCCGGCACTGCCGATGCTGCACGAGACGCACGTCGACGCCCTCTTCCACGCGTGCGCGGAAGCCGTCGAGCAGGCCATCGTCCACGCGCTGTGGCGCGCGACGCCGGTCACCGGCCGCGACGGCCATCACCGCCGGGCGATCGCCGATGCGCTGCCCGACTGGCGCGAACCCCGAGACCCGCCTACCCGCGAGGAATGACCGTTGAAGATCCTGATTTCGACCGATATCGAAGGCGTGGCCGGCGTCACGCACGTCGAGCAGACGCGCGGCGGCAACCCGGAATACGAACGCGCGCGCGTCTGGATGACCGCCGAGGCGAACGCGGCGATCGCCGGCGCGTTCGACGGCGGCGCGACCGACGTATTCGTCAACGATTCGCACGGTAACTTTCGCAACCTGCTGCTGGACCGCCTCGATCCGCGCGCGCGGACCATCACCGGCAAGCCGCGCTACCTCGGGATGATGGCCGGCGCCGATCTGTGCGACGCCGTCTACATGGTGGGCTACCATTCGCGCGCGCAAACACGCGGCGTGCTCGCGCACACGATCAACAGTTTCGCGTTCCGCAACGTGGCCGTGAACGGCGACGCGTTCGGCGAGGCGCAGTTGTACGGCGCGCTGGCCGGCGAGCTTGGCGCGCCGGTCGCGCTGCTGTCCGGCGACGACGTGTTTCTCGCGGAGACGGCGCCGGTATTTCCCGGCGCGATCGGCGTCGAGACCAAACGCGCGCTCGGCAACGGCGTCTGCCTGAGCCTCGCGCCGGAACGCGCGTGCGCCGGGATTCGCGAAGCCGCGAAAGCCGCCGTCGCGAAGGTCAGGACGCTGAAGCCGTTCACGATCGCCGGACCGATCGACTGCGAACTGACGACGCAGACGCCGGCGCTGGCCGACCTGTTCTGTCAATGGCCGCAACTGGAGCGCATCGACGGCAGCCGGCTGCGCTTTCGCGCCGACAGCATGCAGGCGGCAGTGCGAATGCTCAACGCGCTGTCGGCCATGTCGTTCATGTTGCGGTGACGCCGCCGCGCGCAGTCGGATGCGCGCGGCGCGAGCCCACGGCAACTTCCGACCACGCGGCTCGCGGCGATGAAAAGCCCCAGGTCCCGGCATCGCCGCGGCCGTTGCCGATGCGCGCATCGAGCGTCGCTCGGGCTCGGCGCCGCCGCCGTCCCTGTCTGCGCGGCGGCGTGCAGCGAGCCCGCCGACCTGCGTATTGCGTATCGCCTGCGTATCATTTCGGCCGGGAGTCCGACGTCGGTATCCGTGGCCCTGTCGCGGGCTTTCGAGCCGGCAACGAATTCGTCCCAGGAGTCCGCCAGCATGAGCCACACCGATCCGCTTCCATTCACGCGCGTCGCCCCCGATGCGCTGCGCACCTTCGTCGGCGCCGTCTACCAGCGCGCCGGCGCGAGCGCCGGGGACGCCCACGTCGCCGCCGACGCGATGGTACAGGCCGACCTGTGGGGTCATCAATCGCATGGTGTATTGCGCGTCGGCTGGTACTACGCGCGGCTGCGTTCGGGCGCGATGCGCGCGCAAACCGATCTGAGCTTTGCGGTCGATGCGGGCGCGATCGCCGTCATGGACGGCGGCGACGGCATCGGGCCGGTGGTCGCGAAACACGCCACGCTCGACGCGATCCGCCGCGCGAAAGCGCACGGCATCGGCGCGGTGTCGGTGCGCAACTCGAATCACTTCGGCACCTGCATGTACTTCACGCGGATGGCCGCCGAAGCGGGCTGCATCATGATCTGCACGACCAACGGCGGCCCGAACATGGCGCCGTGGGGCGGCCTGAAAAAACTGATCGGTACCAACCCGTGGTCGGTCGCGGCGCCGGCCGGCCGCCACGCGCCGCTGATCATGGACGTCGCCAATTCCGGCGTCGCGCGCGGCAAGCTCTTTCTCGCGCAGACCCGCGGCGAACCGATTCCGTCCGGCTGGGCGATCGACGCGAACGGCCGCCCGACCACCGATCCCGAAGAAGCGCTGAAGGGCTTCATCCTGCCGATGGCCGGTCACAAGGGTTACGCGATCGGCACGGCGATCGACGTGCTGTCCGGCGTGCTGTCGGGCAGCGGCTTCCTCTCGGACGTGCACGGCCCGTACGATCCGGTCAACCGCAGCCGCGCCGGCCATCTGATGATCGTGCTCGACGTCGCGGCGTTTCAGCCGCTCGACGAATTCAACGCGCGAATGGAGCGCTACATCGAGACGCTGAAGGCGGTGCCGCTCGCCGACGGCGTCGACGAAGTGTTCTATCCGGGCGAGCCGGAAGCGCGCGCGCACGAGCGGCAAAGCCGCGAAGGCATCCTGCTGCCCGCCGGGACGATCGCGGGTCTCGACCGGGTCGCCGCCGACGCGGGCGTGCCGCCGGTGGCGCGCGGCTGACGCCGGCCGTCGGTACGTGGGCGCGACGACGATCGCGCGCGCCCGCGCGGGCCTGGAGGAATTCACTGGCATGTCTGCCCCTCCAGGCCGAACCCGCCGCTACGCGCGCTGTCACGAGAACACGCAAACGGGTGTGCTAGCGTCGGCGCGAAGCGAAGCGCCGTCCGCATCGCCGCTCCCCTTTCTTTTCTTTCACTCCGATCGAGGAAAGCCAGACATGCCGAAGAAAAAATCCGCCGATGGACGGGGCGAGGGCCGCGTGCTCGCCGCTCCGGTTTTCTCGCAGCCTCAGCCGACGCCCGACCCGCAAACCTTCGTCGTCAGACATGCGTCCGACAAGGCCGCGTACAAGGCCATCGACAAGCTGAACCGCGAACACAAGCTGAAGGCGCTCGCCTTTCCGCCGCCGCGCGGCGGCACCGAGCCGCGCTTGACGCTTGCGGAGGTGATCGGCCAGCACGACGCGCTGCTCGACCAGATCAACGGCAACGGACAGATCGTCTTTCACGCCACCGGCGACTGCGGCAGCACGAAGGGTCCGAAAACGCAAAACGAAGTGTCGGACAAGATGGTCAGCGATTTCGACGAAACGGATCCGGCCGAGATCCCGCAGTTCAATTTCCTGCTCGGCGACATCGTCTACAACTTCGGCGAATCCCAGTACTACTATGACCAGTTCTACGAGCCGTATCGCGACTATCACGCGCCGATTCTCGCGGTGGCCGGCAATCACGACGGCATGATCTCGCCGTTGCGTCACGAAAAGAGCCTGCAGGCGTTCCTGCGCAACTTCTGTTCGGACTGCTTCGAGGTGTCGCCCGACGCCGGCAATCTGTCGCGCACGGCGCAGATCCAGCCCGGCGTGTTCTTCACGTTCGACGCGCCGTTCGTGCGCATCGTCGCGCTGTACAGCAACACGCTCGAAGACCCGGGCGTGATCGCCGACAGCGACATCGGCGACAGCCAGTTGAAATTCCTGAAGGCCGCGCTGCAGCGGGTGAAGAAGGAGCGTTACCAGGGCGCGCTGCTGTTCGCGCATCACCATCCGCCGTATGTGGCGCGCGGCCGTCATGGCTGGAGCGTCGACATGCAAAAGCAGATCGATGCGATCTGCGAGGAAGTCGGCGTGTGGCCGCACGCGGACCTCGCCGGACACGCGCACAACTATCAGCGCTTCACGCGAACCCGTCCCGACGGCACGCAGATTCCGTACGTCGTGTGCGGCAACGGCGGCCACAACGTCCAGCGCCTGACCACGAACGGGCAGCCGCCGCTGCGCGCGCCGCAGGTGATCCAGGCGGCGTCGGACGACACCGATGCCGTGGTGCTCGAGAGCTACGACGACCAGAACTACGGCTACCTGCGGATCGTCGTCAACGCGAAACAGTTGCGGATCGAGTACCACCCGGCGATCGACGGATCGCAGACCAGAACACCGGACGACAGTGTCACCATCGATCTCGCGACGCGCAGGATCACGCACTTCGTCGCGCGCGATGCCGGCGTGCCGGCGCTGGCGGCGCGCATCCGGTCATTCGCGCAGGGCGGACACGGCGACGCCTGAACGCGAATCGCGGCCCCGGCCGCGATTCGCGTGACCCGGCCACTGCGCCGCTACGGCCGGCCGGCGCGCCGGTCCGCGGGCGGCCGCCGTTACTTCGACGCCGGCGCGCTGGCGGCCGCGGCTTCACTCGCGGCCTTCTGCTTCTTCGCCGCTTCGTGATGGCCGATCGCACATCCGGCCGCCGCGCCGACGCCGCCATGCTTGCCCGCAACGTGGCCGGCCACGCCGCCGACGACGGCGCCCTTCACGCAACCCGCCGCGTCCGCGTGCAACGAAAACAGTCCCGACAGCAAAAGTCCCGCTGCGGCTGCTGCGATACGTTTTTTCATCGGATGGATCTCCGTGGGGGTGAACATGCGCAGCAACAGAGCAATGGGCATGCCGCGGCGCGGAAGACAAACCGGTTGTCTGCGCGGGCGCTTGCCGCCTATAACGGAAAGAGCCGGGTACCCGCTCCGGCAACGAACATCACGACGGAGACGATCATGGCTGGCGTAGGCAGCGAAAAAGTCTTTGAGAACGACACGGTCATCGTGTGGAACTTCACGCTGGAACCCGGCGCCTGCACGCCGGTGCACACGCACGAGCACAGCTACATGTGGTACGCGATCCAGGGCGCGCCGCTGCAGATCTTCGACGAGGCAGGCCAGGACCTCGGCACGTTCGACGTGCCCACGGGCGCGGTCTATTCGCTGAAGCTCCAGGACGGCTTTCTCGAAGTGCTGTCCGACGTCGGCAAAGGCGCTCGCGTGCCGGCCACGCACAAGGCGCGTAACGCAGGCTCGACGCCGTATCGCGAAGTCCTCGTCGAGTACAAGTGACCGGCCGCGCCGCGGCCGTCGCGCGCCGTCGTTGCAGGGTTTCCGCGCAGCGATGCGGGACCGTTCAATAGAGGCCCAGCGTGCGCGCATGAAGCCGCGACAAACCGGGCGGTGCGTCGGTGAACGGCGTCGGCACGCCGCTCGCCTGCCCGAGTTCGCGCACCGCCGAGACCCGCGCATCGATTTCGACCGGCCTGCGCGCCAGCACGTCCTGCAACATCGACGTCGTCATCGCGCCGAGACGCAGCGTCACTTCGTGACGCTGTTCGGGATCCTGATCGATCGGCAGGCCGATGCGCCGGCAAACTGCGCAAGCCGCTCGCTCGTGCCGCCGCGCGCCTCGCCGAGTACCAGCCGGTTGCCGGCAGCGTGACGAATCACGCCCGGCGCGTCCCGCACACAACTTGCGTGCACGACGCAGCCGATGGTCCGTTCGGCCGGAATCGCCGCCGCGATCGCGCGGCCCGAGTCCCGCGCAGAACCACCATGGCACGCCGTTCATCGCGGTCACGACGGCCGTGCGCTCGCCGAGCAGCGGCCCGATGCCGGCCGCGACCGCGGCCATCGCGGGCGCCTTCACCGCGACGATGACCACGTCCTGCGGCCCGAACGCCGCCGGATCGTCGCTCGCCTCGACGGCGACCGTTCGCGTGCGGCCCGCTTCGACGAGACGCAAGCCGTGCGCGTGCAGCGCGTCGAGCGTCGCGCGACGACGGACAGTCGATGCCCGTCGAGCCCGAGCCGCGCACCGATCCAGCCGCCGATCGCGCCGGCGCCATAATACCCACGTTCATCGCGCTATTCCCGGTAGCTCGTATCGATACGGTCGATTTTGCGCACGAGCGCGTCGAACACGTTCTGCCCCGCGCCGTGACGCGGATCGAATTGCAGCGCGTCGCGCGACGAGCGCCGCGCGACGTCGTCGGAGACCGGCAGCGGACGGCCCATCGCGTGCGTCGCCACCTGGATCTCGCACGCGCGGTTCAGCGTCCACAGCACCGCGAGCGCCTGCGCAAGCGTCTCGCCCCACGACAACAGGCCGTGATTACGCAGGATCACCGCCTGCCGGTTGCCGATGCTCGCGACGAGCCGCGGCCCCTCGTCCGCGCGCACGGTGATTCCTTCGAAGTCGTGATACGCGACGCGTTCGAATAGTTGCGTGCTGTAGAAGTTGTCCTGCGCGAGCCCGCGCTCGGTACTCGCGACCGCGACGCCGGCCGTGGTGTGCGTATGCATCACGCAGTGCGCGCCGTCGATGCCTTCGTGGATCGCCGCGTGAATCACGAACCCGGCCGGATTCACCGGATAGCGCGAGCCGTCCAGAATGCGGCCGGTCGCGTCGACCTTCACGAGGTTGCTCGCGGTGACTTCGCTGTAATGCAGTCCGAACGGGTTGATCAGGAATTGCCGTTCGCCGCCGCTCGCGCTGTCCGGCACGCGCAGCGTGATGTGGTTGTAGATCAGTTCGGTCCAGCCGAGCAGGTCGAAGATCCGGTAGCAGGCCGCAAGCTGCACGCGGGCCTGCCGTTCGTCCGGGTGCATCGACGACGCTTGCGGCGCCGCGCAACGCTGGGCGGTGACGTTCATGGTGGGCTCTCCATGGGTGGTCCGTCCACAGCCGTCGCGCCGGACCGGGGTGACGTGGCGGTTGCGCCTGCAACCGGATTCGCCGGCTTCGCACGATGCGCAGGTGCGCGCGTCGACCGGACGGGGATAACCGCCGTCCATCGTAGCGCAATACGGGGAGCCCGGCAGAACGACGGACGGATGTCAGCCGGAGAAGACCGGCGTCATACGGTCCGGCACCGGCGAATCCGGGCAGGCACTTCCGGCTCGAACGGCCGCCGCGGGAAGAAGGAAAACGCGCGCGCGAATGCACGTAGAAGCGATGCACCTGCCGGGCCGCCGCCGCACAATCCGGCGCGCCCTCATCTACCGGACGACGCCGCGGCGCGACCGCCGCGGCCGGTGTCGCACCGGCCCGTCACGGCGCCCCGCACCGCCGCAACAGTTCCCGCAACTCGCGGATCACCGGAAACACTTCGTTGTTCCGGTCCTCTCCCTGCTGGTCGTGCGCTTCCTGCTCGCGCTCCACGATCCAGCGGTCCTCCGCGAAAATCCGCTCGGTGAACCATACGAGAAGCGGCCACGCGGCGTCGAGCGCGAACGGCACCGACGGCCGGCGCACCGACAGCAGCCCGAACGTGCGGTTGGTCCGCTGCTGCGCGTCGAGCGGCACGTAAGCGATCCACAGACTCATCACGACCGTCTGTTCCGCGTTGACGATGCGTAAGGTCTGATACGGATATTCGGTGCGCACGGTCATCACGCTTTTGCCTTCGCCGACCGACGCATTGCGGGTTTGCCCGAAGATGATCGACTCGCCGGCCGGACGCTTGCCCTCGGTGCGCGCGAACGTGTAGTCGACTTCGAGCCAGCTGTCGCCGTGACGGCGGCCGAGCGCGCGCGCGCGCATCTGCCCCATCTGGCGGCGATGCAGGAACTGATGGTTCATGTCCATCAGGTTTTCATGCATGAACGAATAGTGGCACGCGACTTCGCGGCCGAAACGGCGCGTCTTGTACGCGCGATCGGCCGACGCGCTCAGGTCCGGCAGCGGCCGCTCGTCCGCCAGCGCCGGATCGCCGGCGAAAACGAACACGAGCCCGCCGATTTCCCGGCACGGATACGACCGCACGCCGTTCGGCAGCCGCTCGCGGCCGAGGTACGGAATGTCGGTGCAGCGGCCGGTACAGTCGTAGGTCCAGCCGTGATAGCAACAGCGAATCGACTCGCCGGCGACGACGCCGGCGTGAAGCGGCACCTGGCGATGCGCGCAGCGGTCCTCCAGCGCGAACACCGCGCCGGACTCGGTGCGCACAACGACGATCGGCTCGCCGGCGAAGCGCACGCCGAGCGTCTTGCCGCGCTTCACTTCGCGCGACCATGCAATCGGATACCAGAAATCGGGATGGATGCCGACGCGGCGCAGATCGCGCTCGGGACCGGCATCGAGGGAAAAACCATCGTCGGACAAAGTGGCGACGTGAACGGATGACTGCACCAGCGGTACCTCCTTCGCGAGGAACACTTCGAATGGAAAACACGTCTCGCGTGCGATAGCGGCAAGTGTGCCAGTCTACCCTGGCACCGTCTCGAACGGACGGCTTTGCGGGCCGCGCACGTCGGCGCCCGCGCCCGCGGGCCATGCCGGCCGGGGCGTGGGCGCGTTCCGGCGACCGCGCGTCAGTCCGCGTCAGCCTTTCTGGCGGCTGGGCGCCGACGGCTTGTCGAACATCGCCTTGCACTTCGGCGACAACTGCGCGTAGTGCTGCTTCATGCAAGCAGTGATTTTCGCCTTGTTGGGCACGTCGGCCGAGCAGAAATGAAGCGCGTCGTCGCGGCACGCATGGGCCTGCTGCCGCTCGGATCGCGCGTGGGCGGCCACTGCACAGCCGGCGAGCAGCGCCGCTGCGATCGCGCGGCAAGGTGCGCGGAGCAAAGTCTGGAAGGATGTCATACAGTCAATCCGGTGCGGTTTATTGCGTCCTAGCAAGCACCGTTCCCGACGGGAGCCGGTTTGGCGGGCACTACGGCGTGTCCGGCTTGTCGTCCGGCGGCGGCTCCTTGGGCGGCAGCGGCTCGTCCAGACCCGGTTCCACCGGCGTCGGAAGCGCATCGCCGAGGGGCCGCGAGGTCGTGGACGGCGGCTCGGAAGACGGATCGTGCGGCGCGTCGGGCGCTCGTCCGGCACTACGCTGCTGTTCTGATCCGGCCATATCCCCCTCCCGGCTGTCTGTTCCAGTCAGACAAAAAGGCCGCATTCGCCGTACCTGACGACGAAGGCGGCCTTTCCGGGCATACGGCCGCGGGAGCGGACGCGCGGCGAGGACGGCAGAGGCCGGCGACCGCGACGGTTCAGGCCGCGACCAACCTCCCCGCACCCGACGGTTCGATCGCCGGCCCCGACGCGCGATGCGCGGCCGCCTCGCCGCCGCCGAGCCTGAACACTTCCACCGCTGCGCTGAGCCGCTGCGCCTGCTCGTTCAGCGATACCGCGGCCGCGGCCGCCTCTTCGACGAGCGCCGCGTTCTGCTGGGTGACCTGATCCATCTGCGAAATCGCGATGTTGATCTGCTCGATGCCGGCGCGCTGTTCGGACGACGCCGTTTCGATTTCGCCCATCAGCGAACTCACGCGCGAGATCGATTCGAGAATCCGCTTCATCGCGTCACCGGAGCGCACGACGAGGTTCGCGCCGTTCTCGACGCGCGCACCCGATGCCTGGATCACGTCCTTGATCTCGCGTGCGGCCGCCGCGCTGCGCTGCGACAGCGAGCGCACCTCGCCCGCGACCACCGCGAAGCCGCGCCCGTGTTCGCCCGCGCGCGCCGATTCGACCGCCGCGTTCAACGCGAGAATGTTGGTCTGGAACGCGATGCCTTCGATCATCCCGACGATCTCGCCGATCCGCCGCGAGTCGCCGACGATCCCGTTCATCGCGCTGCTCACTTCGCCGGTCAGTTCGCCGCCCTCGGTCGCGAGCGCGGACGCGTCGGCCGCGAGCGAACTGGCGAGCTTGGCGTTGTCGGCGGTCTGCGACAGCGTGCCCGCCAGCTGTTCGATACTCGCGACGGTTTCCTCCAGCGACGCCGCCTGCTGCTCGGTGCGCTGCGACAGGTCGGAGTTGCCGGCCGCGATCTCCGCGACGCCCGTGTGGATCGTATCGACGCCGCCTCGCACGTCGCGCACGGTCGCGATCAGCGACGCCTGCATCTTCGCGAGCGCACGCATCAGCCGGCCCATCTCGTTCGTGCTGTCCGCCGCGATGTGCGCGCCGAGGTCGCCGGACGCGATGCGCTCGAAATGCGCGACCGCCGCATCGACCGGACGCACGATCGCGCGCACGAGCCACATGCGCATCGTCAGCGCCGCGATCAGCCCGATCACCAGCCCGGCGCCGACGGCGGCGCGCACGGTCGTGAAGCGCCGCTGCGCGTCCGAATAGCGCGCGGCGCCGCGCTGGATCTGCATGTCCTGCACGGCGTGCATCGACTTTTCGTACGCGCTGTACAGCTTCGGCAACTGATACGCCTGCAGGTGCAGGAACGTATCGCGGTCGCCGCGCTTGAGCGCGGCCAGCGCCGGCTCCACGCCTTCGTTCAGGAACGCGTCGCGCTTGCCCTGCATCGCGCGCACGAGCGGGTTGTCGCTGCCGCCGTCGAGCTGCATCGACAGAAACGCGGCGAGCTTGTCGCTGGAGAGCTTCTGATATTGATCCGCGCGCTTCAGGACCGCCTGCGCGCCGCTCTCGTCGTGCAGATCGTCGAGCGACGCGTAGGTCGCGAGCGCGAGGCGCAGCCGCAGCAACTGGCTCGACGAGTCTTCGAGATTCGCGACGGCGGGCGTATCGACGGCAAAGGTTTGCCGCAGCGATTCGTTGCTCGCGCGCAGCGAGCGCAGCCCGACAGCGCCGCCGACCAGCAGGGATGCCATGAACACCATGACCATCAGGGTAAGACAAGCGCGAATCGATAGATTTTTTGCCATGACGACGACCATCCGGGTTTTGAACGGGATACCGAAGAACCTTGCGTGGGGCGCGGCCAGCGCCCCCTTCCCGTGGTTTACGGCAGCCGCCGCGACATCTGAAGGGAGGCGCAGCTTCGCTGTCGCGCGCGGCCGCGGCCGTCGACGCACTACGCCTGCTGCGCCGCCGGCACGACGACAGCGCCTTCCGCCTCGAACGCGCGGATACGCGCGTCGCTGAAGCCGTATTCGCGCAGCACCTCGACGGTGTGCTGCCCGAGCAGCGGCGCGGGCCGCGGCGCGGCGGTGCCCGTTTCGGAGAAATGGATCGGCAGTCCGATCCCCGCCATGCGCCCGGCAAGCGGATGGTCGGTCTCGACGATCATGCCGCGCGCGATCGCCTGCTCGTGCGTGGCCGCGTCCGGCACGCCGAGCACCGGCCCGCACGGCAGGCCGATTGCGTCGAACGCCGCGAGCCACTCGGCCGTGGTTCGCTCGCGCAGCCGCGCGCCGAGGATCGCGGCCAGTTCTTCGCGATGCCCGAGGCGGCCCGCGTTGGTCGCGAAGCGCGTGTCGTCGGCGAGGCCCGGAATCGCGAGCACGCCGACGAGCCGCTCGTAGTTCGCCTGGTTCGCCGCGCCCACGTTGATCCAGCCGTCGCGCGTCTCGAACGCCTGATACGGCGCGCTGGTCGGATTCGCGGAGCCCGCCTTCGGCAGCACCGTGCCGTCGGCGAAGTAGTTCGCGAACGCCCAGTACATCTGCTGCAAACCGGCTTCGAACAGCGACGTGTCGACCATCTGACCGCGCCCGGTGCGCTGGCGGCTCGCGTACGCGGCGCAGATGCCGAGCGCCGCGAGAATGCCCGCGTTGATGTCGGTGACCGGCGAGCCGGCCTTGATCGGCGCCTGGCCCGGCTCGCCGGTCATGCTCATCAGTCCGCTCATGCCCTGCGCGATCAGGTCGAAACCGCCCTTGTCCGCATACGGACCGCTGCGGCCGAAGCCGGAAATCGCACAGTAGATCAGGCCCGGGTTGTCGACCTTCAGCGCGTCGTAGCCCATCCCGAGCTTTTCCATCGTGCCGCGCCGATAGTTCTCGGTCACGACGTCCGCGCTCGCGAGCATCCTGCGCAGCACTTCGCGGCCGCCCGGCGTCTTCAGGTTCAACGCGATGCCGCGCTTGTTGCGGTTCACGATCATGAACGACGCCGATTCGCCGCTGGCGAGAACCGGCGCGAACCGGCGGCAGTCGTCGCCGCCCGGCACCTTCTCGACCTTGATGACGTCCGCGCCCATGTCCGCGAGCATCATCCCGCAGACCGGGCCCGACATGATGTGCGCAAGTTCGATCACGCGCAGGCCCGCGAGCGGTCCTTCGCGGCGCGCGGTGGCGCCGGTTGTCTCCGTGGAAGTCGGTTCCATCGTTCAGCGTCCGTTGAACTGCGGTGGCGTCTTCGCCAGAAAGGCCCGATAGCCGATCCGGAAGTCCTCGGTGCCGAAGCATGCGAAGCCCTCGTCGCGCTCGGCGTCGGTCAGCGGCGCCGGGTCGCGCAGGCGGCGCACGAACTGCTTGTGCCAACGCGCGACGAGCGGCGCGCCGCGTGCGACGTGGCGCGCCGTCTCCAGCGCGTGCGCGCTCACGTCGGCGTCCGGCACGACGCGCGTGACGAGCCCCTTCCTCAGCGCCTCCTGCGCATCGAAGATCCGTCCTTCGAGCAGGATCTCCATCGCGACGGCAGGCCCCGCGATACGCAGCAGCGCGTCGAGTTCGGCATGCGCCATCACGAGCCCGAGGTTGCGGATCGGCACGCCGAAGCGGCTCGACTCGCCGCAGATGCGCAGGTCGCACATCGCCGCGATTTCCAGCCCGCCGCCGACGCAGATGCCGTGAATCATCGCGACGACGGGCTGCGCGCACGCATCGAGCAGACCCAGCGTGCGATGCATCAGCGCGCCATACTCGCGCGCCTGCTCGACGTTCGAGCGCTCGGTCTCGAACTCGCCGATGTCGTTGCCCGGCGAGAACGCTTTCTCGCCGGCGCCGCGCAGCACGATGCAGCGTACCGTGTCGTCGGCGGACAGCGTCTCGATCGCGTCGCCCAGTTCGCGCCACAGCGTGCGCGTCAGCGCATTGAGCTTCGCCGGCCGGTTGATCGTCACGATGGCGAGCGTGTCGTCGCGCGCGATGTCGATGCTCGCTTCGGTAGTGCGGGTCATGCGTGTCCTCCTCGAACGAACGGGGCTAGGCGGCGCGCGCGCGCGTGCTGCCGACGCCGTCCGGCGCGCTGTCGAGCTGGCGGTCGGGCCGCATCATGAACGACAGCAGGACGCCGGCGGCCATGATCGCCATCGACACCGTGAACGGCAGATTCCAGTTGCCGGTCTTGTCGATCAGGAAGCCGCCGACCACCGGGCTCACGATCGCGGCCAGCGCGGAGCCGGTGTTCATGATCCCGCTCGCGGTGCCCGCGTGCTTCGGCGCAATGTCCATCGGCACGGCCCACATCGGCCCGATCGTCATTTCGTTGAAGAAGAAACCGCCGGCAAGGCACAGCGCCGCGATGGTCACCGTGATGTGCTGCATCAGCAGGATCGGCGCGAGCGAGGCCGCGGTGAGCAGCATGCACACGCCGACCATCGTGTTGCGCGCGAGCCGCAGGTTGCCGCTCTTCTTCAGGATGCGGTCGGTCACCTCGCCGCCGAGCCAGTCGCCCAGCACGCCCGCGAAGAACACGCTCGACGCGAACAGCGCCGACGACTTCAGGTTCATGTGGTAGTTGTGCAGGAAATACTGCGGGATCCAGCCGAGGAACAGCCACAGCACCCAGCCGTAGCAGAAGTACACGAGCGTGACCGGCGACATCCGTGCGGTCAGCCGTCGCCACGGCACCGGCAGGCGCTCTTTCGCACCGCTGAACGTTTCGAGGCCGTCGCACTCGCCGTCGGTGATGCGCGGGTGCTGGCGCGGATCGTCGCGGAAGTACCAGACCCAGATCAGCGCCCACGCGAAGCTGACGACGCCGGTCACGATGAACGCGCCGCGCCAGCTGAACTGCAGCATCAGCCAGACGATCAGCGGCGGCGCGATCGCATTGCCGATCCGCGACGCCGCGTGCGTGGTGCCCTGCGCCATGCCGCGACGGCTCGCGGGCATCCAGTTCGACATCGCACGCGTCGCGGTCGGGAACGTCGCGCCTTCGCCGAGGCCGAGCAGCAGGCGCGCGACGATCATCGACGCGAAGCCGCCCGCAAGGCCGGTCAGCACGGTCGCGGCCGCCCACACGATCGCGCAGACCGTCAGCGTGCGGCGCGGGCCGAAGCGGTCGCCGACCCAGCCGCCGATGATCTGGAATAGCAGGTACGGATACGCGAACGCGGAAAACACGAACCCGACCTGGGTGTGCGACAGATGCAGTTCGGTGCCGAACTGCGCGGCCGCCGTGCTGACGTTGACGCGGTCGACATAGGTAATCATGTACATCGCGCATAGCAGCAGCAACACGCGCGTGGTGGCTCGACGGAACATCGTCATCTCCTTGAAGAGGATGCGACGCCGGAAACGCGGCAGCGCGTCCCGAACGCCCGGGCAACGGGTACTTCGAAAAGGTGGATGGCGGGCGGCGACTCGCCGCCCGGCGCTACGCGGTGCTGTCGTCCGTACGTTCGGGGACGGTGTCGGGCAGCAGGATGAATCGGTTCATGGCGGTGTCGTCTCCTTGAGCGGGCCTCGTCGCGCGCCCTTTTGTGTGATTCAGTATGGCTAACTGTATTAACGGAAAACCCCGATCACTTCTTGATGCCGATGCTCAACCGGTGTCGCGTAACGCGCGTTCGAGCACCCGCGCGACGTGCAGCGCGCCCGTCTGCGCGCCGTCCGCGATCTGATGCCGGCAACTCGTGCCGTCCGCGACGATCAGCGCGTCGCCCGCATCGCGCGCCGAACGCACTGCCGGCAGCAGCGACAGTTCGGCCATCGCGAGCGAGGTGTCGTAATGTTCGGCCTCGTAGCCGAAGCTGCCGGCCATCCCGCAGCACGACGATTCGATCGCCGACACCTTCAGGCCCGGAATCCAGCCGAGCACCGTCTGCACCGGCGACAGCGCATCGAACGCCTTCTGATGGCAGTGTCCGTGCACGAGCGCGCGCGGCTGATCGAGCGGATGCAGCGTCAGTTCGAGCCGCCCCGCCGCCTGCTCGCGCACGAGGAATTCCTCGAACAGCCACGCGGACCGCGCGAGCGTCTCGGCCTCGCGGCCGAAGCCGTAGCCGAGCCATTCGTCACGCAGCGTCAGCAGACACGACGGTTCGAGGCCGACGACCGGCACGCCGCGCTCGACGTACGGCCACAGCGCGTCGAGCGCACGCCGCGCCTCGGCCTTCGCTTCGTCGACGAGCCCGGCCGCGAGGAACGTGCGGCCGCAGCACAGCGGACGCTGCTGCGCGGTGCGATTGAAGTGCACCGTGTAGCCGGCCGCTTCGAGCACGTGCAACGCGGCGCGCGCGTTGTCCGGCTCGATCGCGTTGTTGAACGTATCGACGAACAGCACGACTTCCTTCGTGCCGACGCCGGCGGCCGCACCGTTCGCAGCAGACGCCCCGTTCGCCCGCCGGCGCGCGACCTCCGCGCCGTCGAGAAACCCGCGCGTGATCGCCGGCAACGAGCGCTGCGCCGCGACGCCGATGCGCCGCTTGAGCCAGCCCGACACGCGCGGCATCCGTTCGACCGCCTGGGCGAACGGCGCGACGCGCGCGGCGGCCGCCGCATAGCGCGGCAGATAGGCGATCAGCCGGTCGCGCAGCGTGAGGCCGTGCGCGGTCTGCCACGCGGCGCGCGCCTCGATCTTGATGCGCGCCATGTCGACGCCCGTCGGGCAATCGCGCTTGCAGCCCTTGCACGACACGCACAGGTCGAGCACGTCCTTCACCGCGCGGCTCGCGAGCCCCTCGTCGTCGCCGAGCTGGCCGGACAGCGCGAGGCGCAGCGTGTTCGCGCGCCCGCGCGTCACGTGCCGCTCGTCCTTCGTCACGCGATAGCTCGGACACATCGTGCCCGCGTCGAACTTGCGGCAGTGGCCGTTGTTGTTGCACATCTCGACCGCTTTCGCGAGGCCGTCGCTCGCGTCGCCGCCGGAGCCCGGCGCGCCCTCTTCGCCGCTCAGCGGATCGCGGGTCACGTTCCATGCGGACCAGTCGAGCCGCGGCGACCACGGCCGCTCGCGATAGTCGGGCGGAAAGCGGAAATGGGACGCATCGTCCATCTTCGGCGGCGCGACGATGCGGTCCGGGCTCATCCGGTTCGCCGGATCGAACAGCGCCTTGATCTCGCGGAACGCTTCGTTCAGGCGCGGTCCGTACTGCCACGCGACCCATTCGCCGCGGCACAGCCCGTCGCCGTGCTCGCCCGAATACGCGCCCTTGTATTCGCGGACCATCGCGGCCGCTTCCTCGGCGATCGCGCGCATCTTGCGCGCGCCGTCGCGGCGCATGTCGAGAATCGGCCGCACGTGCAGCGTGCCGACGCTCGCATGCGCGTACCACGTCCCTTCGGTGCCGTGCCGATGAAACACCTCGGTGAGCCGGCTCGTGTAGTCGGCCAGATGTTCGAGCGGCACCGCGCAGTCCTCGATGAACGACACCGGCTTGCCGTCGCCCTTCATGCTCATCATGATGTTGAGGCCTGCCTTGCGCACGTCCCACAGCGCTTTCTGCTGCGCGGGCTCCGGCATCTCGACCACGCTTTCGGGCAGGCCGAGGTCGCCCATCAGTTCGACGAGCGAAGCCAGTTTGCGCAACTGCTCGTCGCGGTCTTCGCCGGCGAACTCGACGAGCAGCACCGCCTGCGGCGAGCCGACCAGCGCGCGCTCGACCACCGGGCGGAATGCGGGGTTCGACATCGCGAGATCGATCATCGTGCGGTCGACCAGTTCGACCGCGACCGGCCCGAGCTTCACGATGTGCTGGGTCATGTCCATCGCGCCGTAGAACGTCGGGAAGTTCACGACGCCGAGCGTCTTGTGCGCGGGCAGCGGCGCGAGCCGCAGCGTCAGCCGGCGGCTGAACGCGAGCGTGCCCTCGGAGCCGACCAGCAGGTTCGCGAGATTCGGCTCGCCGTGCGGGTCGTACGCGAGCGGGCTCTGGCAGTCGAACAGGTCGAGGTTGTAGCCGGCCACGCGGCGCAGCACCTTCGGCACGCGCTCGCGCAGTTCGTCGCGCTCGCGCGCGGCGATCCGGCGTACGCCGTCGATCAGTTCGCGCGTGCGCGCGTCGCCCGGCATCTTCGACAGCGCGGCGAACGTCGTGCGATGGCCGTCGGCGAGCACCGCGTCGATCGCGTCGACGTTGTGCACCATGATCCCGTACGCCATCGAGCGCGAACCGCACGAGTTGTTGCCGGCCATGCCGCCGATCGTGCACTGCGCGCTCGTCGATACGTCGACCGGAAACCAGAGCCCGTGCGGCTTGAGCCACGCGTTCAGATGATCGAGCACGATGCCGGGTTCGACGGTGACCGTGCGTGCGTCGGCATCGAACGCGACGACGCCGTTCAGCCACTTCGACGTATCGATGACGAGCGCCTCGCCGATGGTCTGGCCGCACTGGCTCGTGCCGGCGCCGCGCGCGAGCACCGGTGTGTCGGTGTCGCGCGCGATGTCGAGCGCGAGCAGCAGGTCGTCCTGGTCGCGCGGCACGACGACGCCGACCGGCATGATCTGGTAGATCGACGCGTCGGTCGCATAGCGGCCGCGCGACGCGCGATC
>Ga0164242_10000843_pt1 | contig 36557 bp, 18 predicted proteins | sample OricomgcompostMG_FD_108783 | JGI IMG/M metagenome (GOLD analysis project Ga0164242, IMG submission 108783) | Miracle-Growth compost microbial communities from Emeryville, California, USA - Original compost - Miracle growth compost (MG) ... | reverse complement strand
CGGTCCCTGCCCAGAATCTTGGCGGCGGCAATTGTATGGGAAAAAAGATCAAAGACCAATTGGTTATCCATGGTGGCACCGGCCGTAATGGCAATGCTCACTCCCTGCTCCTGGCGGTAGCTGTGCTCCGGAGACATCGTGGGTGATACCACAAGCCAGTGATGCGTAGGCTCGATTTGCAACTCATCGACGAAGAACTCGCTGGCTCCTTTCATGAGAGGATACAGGGCAGCCAGAAATTTTTTGTCTCCCCCGTAGAGATAGTGCTCCCAGAGATTCTCGCACAACCAGCTTCCTCCTTCCGGCCACATGTAATAGCCACCATCGACTACTCCGGTGATCCGCCAGATGTCTGTGTTGTGATGCAACACCCAGCCCCTGGCTCCATACCTGGCCCGTGCGCTCTGCTGTCCCGTCACGGAGAGTTCTTTGACCATTTGCATCAGCGGCTCCAGCGTCTCGGCAAGATTGGTCTTATCTGCCGGCCAGTAATTCATTTCGGTATTGATATTCACGGTGTATTTGCTATCCCAAGGAGGATCCACAGAATTGTTCCAGAGCCCCTGTAAGGTAGCAGGCTGCCCGCCGGGTTGCGAACAAGAGATCAGCAAATACCGGCCAAACTGAAAATAAAGGGCAGCAAGCGCCGGATCACGGCCTGCTTTAAATTGATCGACGCGTATGTCGGTGGGAAGATGGATCGCGCTGGTGGTGTCCAGTGCCAGGCTTACCCGGCCAAAATATTTTCGGTACCGTGCAATGTGATCGGCAAGGGCTGTAGCGTAGCTCTTATGGACTGCTTTATCCAGGTAGGCTTTTGCCCGGGCCGCATTGTCGCCACCTGCATTCGTATAGTCCACAAAACTGGTAGCGACGGATACAAACAGGGTAGCGCTATCCGCGTCACTGATGTATAAACTGGAATCTCCTGCGCGAAGTTGTCCGCCGGACACCACAGGCTTTACCAATGTGGTGTACCGGACTTGCCCTTTTTGGCCTTCATGATCGCCCGACACGCCATGGAGCACCAGGGCGCCGTCTTCGGTCTCCGTGTGGTGACGCAGCAGGCTGTTGAGCGATAAGCGGCAATTAATCTTGTCGGGGCCCTGAGAAGACAGGTGCACCACGATCACCTGGTCGGGAAAAGAAGTAAACACCTGCTCTTGATAGAAAGTGCGTCCCATGAGATAGGAGGTGGTGGCCACAGCCTCTTTCAGATTCAACTGGCGGGAATATTCCGAAACCGCTTCATCCGCATGGAAATAATCTATTTTAAGGGCTCCGGCGGACTGGTAAGGCATGCCATTATTTCCCTTAGGACCTGCCTTTTCGTTGGCCAATTTTTGTGCGGCCAGATAATTGCCGTTAAAAATCAGTCGCCTGATCTCAGGAATCACACGGGCGGCTTCCGGATTCACATTGTTGTTAGGCCCGCCCGCCCAAAGAGTAGCTTCGTTAAGCTGAATGGTTTCCTGGTCAATCCGGCCGTATACCATTGCCCCTAATCTCCCGTTACCTAACGGCAATGCTTCCACCCACTGCTGCGCGGGTTTGGTATACCATAGGGTAAGAGGACCCGGTGCCTGCGCCAAGGTGGGTACCGGAAACATGGCTCCTAGTAAACAAGCCATGAGTAACGTAAAATCAAATTTCTTCATAAAAGCTCCGTGGTGGCAAGTAAGGCGCAAAAGTATAGAATATCAGGCGTTTTTACACCTCAGATACCGGCCATGCATGCAGTCCAAGCCCGGTCAGGCGAACCATACGATATCCCGAGGCGATGGGAATCTCCCTCCGCTGTCGCATTCCCTGTCTTTCAGTCAAGTGACGCTGCTGTGGTTGTCTCCAATGGCTACTGAGATTTGGCCTGCTGAAAAAGGTCCACAATCGGTGCACCGACACTGCCGTTTGGCATTTGTATGCGCAGCAATGCCGCTATGGTAGGAGAAATATCGCTCATCTTCACCATACGGTTTGTCGTACCATGGGGTATGCCCCACCCCATAAAGAGCAAAGGAATATGGGTATCATAAGCATTCCAATTTCCATGCGTGGTCCCGGTTCCTCCTTGATGGCCACTAAACCACCCGGGGTCGGGGATGATGATTACCGGACCACAACGCTTGGCGTTGTAGCCGTTAATGATCCGAGACTTAATGGGTTCCGGCACCGGCGCCTTTCCGATTTGGGTGATATCCACGGCATATTGGATACCGCGCTGCTCCTGCAAAAAGGCGACCGTAGTCTTTCTGATAGCTTCCCAATCCAGTTGGCCCGATTTGATTTTTCCCATATCATAATTGATGTGATAATTCAGTCCGGAAAGCACCAAATTGGACACTCCAAATTGGCGGGCAAGGGTATCGTTTAATCGCTTGTAAAGCCCCCCTGTTTCCAGAAAATCAGCAGGAATATGATGGGCCTGCATAAACCCTATGGAATGTGCGGCCCCGTGATCGGCGGTGAGGAACACCAGGTAATTATCTTTGCCGATTTTTTGATCCAGGAAATCAAAAAAAGAGGCCAGGTCTTTATCGAGGCGGAGATAAGTATCCTCCACTTCAATGGAATTCGGACCGTATTTATGCCCCACGTAATCGGTAGATGCGCAGTTTATCGTAAGAAAATCTGTGGTCTCTTCCTGGCCAAGACCATAACCCAAGACTGCCGCCCGGGCAAAATCCAGCGTAAGGGTATTGCCGAATGGCGATGAGCGGATCGCCTCATGATCTTCGGCAAAGATAGTCTTTAGCTCGTGCGGGAATGCAGAGGTCTTTTCCCCCTTAAACTTTCCCTCCCAGGGTTCGTCATCATCGGTGCTCTGCAGATAGGTATTTAGTGGATACAACGTCTGCCAGCCTCCCGATACCAGCCTGGCCGGCTCTTGTCGTGCATTGAATTCCTGAGCCCAACGTGGAAGCTCTTTCATATAATAAGTACTGGTGATGAAGCGCGCCGAAGCATCGTCAAACCAGAAGGCGGCATTGGCCGCATGGCCGGCGGGCAAAATGGCTGCGCGGTCCTTTAAAGACACGCCCACCACCCTGGACCGGAAATTGGTGGCCAAACGCAGTTCATCGGTAATGGTGGATACCAGCAGATTGCGGGGGGACATTTCTCCTGCAGCGCTCCCCGCTACCCCGACCGACATCACAGAATGGTCCTCTGTGCAGTACACATTTTTGCCAGACTGTTGATCGATCCAGTCATTCCCCACAATACCATCGATCGCGGGAATAGAACCGGTAAACACCACCGTATGCCCCACAGCGGTATAGGATGGCAGATAATTAATGAAAGTATTTTCACACGAAAATCCTTCGTCAAGCATTCGCTTGAAGCCGCCTTCTCCATAGCGGTCATAATACCGGTACAGGTAGTCCCACCTCATCTGGTCCACCACGATACCTACTACCAATTTAGGGCGATCCACCCCGTTCTGCGCCGTTCCCCTGAAGGAGAAAAGAATCCCCAGGGTGACCCCGATTAACCAGGTCAGAGATATGCTTTTTTTGAACATCTGTTTGATGATTTAGTCCAAGAAACCGACATGCGAGACCGATAATCGCCGCCGAAACAAAGTTATCCATTTTATGACACCGGAAAATGATGTCTACATACACAAATCAATTGGGGCCATAATCCCTTCAAAATTTATGTAAAACCGGCCTGTTCAATTAAATGGAACAGGCCGGTGCATACCGGAAATACCCGATTTTGTATTTTAAACAGCCGCACGTACTTCAGGTGTAGGTGCCTCTTGCTCTTTTCTCTTTCTTGAACGCATGTATATGAATAATCCTAAGAATGCAAATATCAGGATTAACGGAATAATATTGGTCGCACGAATCACCTGCGGCCCTGCCTGCAACTGAGCCTGCATATAAGCAGCTGCTTCCGGAGTACCTGCGGCAGCCGAACGATAGGCATCAATATTAGTTCCGGCAGGAAGCGCCGCAGCTATCAGGTTATCGTAATATCCACCCATAAAGAACATATAAATGGACACGGCCAACATGCCGGCGCCCCCCAGCAAATTAATGCCCAGGGCCCCGGACTTGGGTATATTCTCCGCCACAAATCCGATCATCGTCGGCCAGAAATATGCTACACCAATGCCAAAGATAATCGCCGCCAAAAAGATTGCGCCGCCGGTGAGGGCCCCCAACAGGTAAATCCCGATCGTGGACACAATCGCAGACGCCAGCAACAGGCCCGAGGGTGAAATCCGGTGTACCACCGGGCCGGCCACCGCCCGGCCGAATACCTGTACCGCCGCAACCAAAGCCAGGACCAATATGGCACTACTGGTCACGTTTTGCAATAAAACGCCAACCCACTGATTGGTAAACAGCTCAGTAATAGCGGTACCGAACATGCAAATAAAAATAAAAATGAACAACGGAGTGACCACCGACTTATACATCTCAGCAGTGGATACGCCGGAAGAAACTCGTTCAGTGACGGGAAAATCGAGTTTTAAGAAAAGATATCCATATAGGATGGCAGGAATCAGCATAGTAGCCATCTGAAGCTGCCACCCCAGATGAATGCTGCTCATTCCAAAAGAAATAAGTGTACCTATCACGATACCTCCCGGAAACCACAAATGAAAGTGGTTCAGCTTGGTGGTCTTGTTGTTGGGATAAATGGTCGCTACAAGCGGGTTGCAAGAGGCTTCCACCAATCCGTTTCCGATTCCAATGAATAACGTAGAAATATACAGGCTGAGAAACCCCGTAGAAAAAATGGTAAAAATAATGCCGATGAGATGGAGTGTGGCGGCCAGAAGCAACAATCGCTTCATGCCCACAATGTCTACAATGACGCCGCCAATGATGATAGCCAAGGGGAACCCCCAAAATGCCGTACCGGCAATCAATCCCATTTGTTTAGCATCAAGGTGGAACTGCACCATCAGATTATTCATGATGCCGGCCCTGATCCCAAAGGACAGTGAAGTGACCAATAAGGCGAGACAACTCGCCACAAATAACTTTCGGGTTTGAATTACTTTTTCCATGGGTGGTTTTTTTTGTGAAAATAGAGCAAAGGAACAGACTATGCAAGCCTTAAGAAGAAAAATACATGCAATAACCCACCTCAAGAGCAGGCGCTGAATGGGCCTGTTTGGATCATTTAACCCGATGGGGTTTACGTCACGGAACCGGAGCGAATGTCAGGCATACCACCCGGGGCACCTTTATGTTAGCTCCCGTTGGGGTGATCATTCCGGTTTGCTTGTCTCGCTTAAAGATCGCGATCCCTCCGGTACCCCGATGACCGGCTAAGAGGAAGTTACCATCGGGAGTGATGGCAAATTCTCTTGGGATCACCCCACCGGAGTTTTGTTTGCCTACATAAGTCAACTTTCCGGTATGAGGATCCACGGCATAAATCACAATATCGTTGAGATCTATCCGGTTCGATGCATATAAAAATCTACCATCAGGAGAAAAATGGATGGCCGCAGATGAGGCTTCTTTATACCCTTGGGGTACAATAGATACATCCTGAAGATAAGTCAGTTTTCCCGGTTGGTACCTGTAGCCGGTCACATTGCCGCCCATTTCCTGGATGAGGTAGAGAAATTTCCCGTTGGGATGGAAGGCCATATGGCGCGGGCCATGGCCGGGTGTCACTTCAATAAAAGGAGGATTTCCCGCAATCAGCGTATCGGCATGATGATCGAGCTCATAGGTCATCACCTTATCCATACCCAGATCCGCGACAAACACATCTCGGTCATTGGGTGCCACGATCGCACTGTGCACATGAGCACTACCCTGGCGATCTTTGTTGATGCTACTTCCATGGTGTTTGATCACCTGAGACACCTCACCAATTTGCCCATTTGAATTTAAAGGAAATACGCTCAGGCTGCCGCTGGAATAATTAGCCACCAGAAGGAGGTTCCCCGCACGGTCTGTGGCCAGATAGCAAGGGTCCTTGCCATGGGATAACTGATGATTAAGTGCTTTTAAGGTACCCTTTTGGGCATCAAACGAAAAGGAATATACACTACCCCCTTCGGGGCCGTTGGCCTCGCTTACAGAATATACAAAACGGTGATCCGGAGAGAAGACCTGAAAAGAGGCGTTGTACACCCCGTCTACCGCACTCACAAAAGTTGCCTGGCCAGTATGGCTATTAAATTTATATACATAGATATCACTGGTGTCTTTCGGCCCATAGGTGCCAATTAACAAATAATATTCCCCATCGGGAGCGGATTGGGAAACCGCATCGGTATAGCAGAAGGTAAATAACACACACAACCCAACTAGCAAAACCACGCCCAAATGACTCTTTCTCATGAATGATTTTTTTATAGACCGTGTTACACACTGCATTTTTTTCCAGGCTGACCTATGGGCAAAAATATCAAAAATCACTTATATCTTGTGATGCGCCTCGTCCGGGCCGGAAAAACTGAAAAAAGGGATAAAAAAATAAAGGATGGTTCCTAAAAACCGTCCTTTGAATCATTTGGAATGACCCGCCCGCCCAACTGACGCAGGGGAAGCAAAGAATGCTGTGCACGGCCGGTCTTATTCAACCTGATCATAACACCCATCGTCTTCCGCCGGATGCGATGTAAACCATACATGCTACAGTGGTGACGGGATATGCTTAGGCGGGATGGGCTATCCAGAATAGCGATATGGAACGCTATCGCGGAGCGGAAAACAGCCTCTGAGTCATACTCCCCATGGAGTGGAATTACTGGGAATCACGCGGATAGTTAATCCCACTTCCAAATGCCTCCATGCAGACGCACGGGGAGGACACCAAGTGGGTCGCTTATCGCTCGGGCCAAGCCGTTTCTATGGTAGCCCAAGCACCGAAAGTGTTTCTGGTCCAGGATTCACCACCAGGTCCGCTACCCTTACTTTAAGGTGACGAACGAAATATCCTGTTTCAAAAAATAATTCGGTAGCGAGATGGTACCGATTACACAACGCCTTACGACAAGATCTCGGCCCTGGTCGTCCTTGTAGCTGTATCCATGGGTGTCGAAAACGATGGGCACGCCGTTATAGTCTCCGAGATACAACTGACTATGGCCGCTACTCACCATTTGGAGCGTCAAAAAGGGGGGATTACCCAAGATCGTCTGGTATTGCACCTGCTGGCCTTGATCCGGATGGAGCAATGTCGGAGAATCCGTATTGAAAAAGGATAACAACACGCCATTAGCTGGCAGGTGAAAACCAAAACACCCAAAGATATCCCGCAGGTCGGTCACATGATTTCTTCCGTACCAGCCACCCGTCCAATCGTAGATATTGTCCAATAGCTTTAACGCCTGGACGACCACATTCTTCCGGGTATAGGGCAAATATCCTCTGTGCACATCTGCATCAGGGGACAGCCAAGCTGTTTCTATCGCTAACTCGCCATTTATCCGGCGAACCGGAACTTTGATTTGATGGTCACTTTCACCGACAGCCGGCAAATGATCGCCCATGCTGAACCAGCCAGATACATACTTGCACTGGGGGTTTGAGTAGAAAGGCACCTTATCTCCGGTACATAGCCAGAAATCGCTATTCTGCGAGAATTGTTCCAAGTCTGCTTTTTTTCCAAATGCTACTTTTTCCGACCGGACCCATCCGTATCCGCGTTCTGTGAGCACGAACAAAAATCCTCCCGTTTTAGAGGCATGCAACACCTGCACCAGACTCCCGACGGGCAGAATGTCCAGGTTCCACATGTCCCAGCGGGAAGCATTATTTGTAAGGCCAATGTTTTCCTCATTGAGCGAGGGAACAATACGCAGACGTGCACAATTCACGATCAGGCCTTGCACCGCTCGCAAATTACCGCTAATTCGATCGAAGGCCATCTCCTCGGCCAATTTGTCAATTTCTTCAGAAGAATAGACAATACCCAGGATATTACCGAACCTTCCTTTTTTAAGAAAGTCAAGTTCTAACTGAATCTTATTGCTCACCCAAGCGGATAGTTCGGAAGGGGCCATAGCGGCCGCGTCAGGCACCGCCGCCATGAGTCCCACCCATTCTCTCAACTGTCCCATTACTTCTCTGTGGGCATTGCTGTCCAGATTTTCCAGGTGAGCCATTCGATTTGAATAGTCCTTATTCATCTGTTCAATCCGGTTCAGGGTAAGCACCACTTCATCAGGATGAGACATTCTGGATATCCAGTATGCGGGGGTACGCATCTCTGGCAGGGTTCCTGGCATGACGTCGGGTGCCCGCAACGACAAGGCGGGGGGACGGGGAGGGCGTGTGCGAGACCCGTTATTTTGGGCAGATACGGTGGGATAAGTACCTGCAACAACACACAGACTAAAGAGAAAACTCCGGATACTACGATGGGTAAGATACATATCGGATAAATTGCAAAGTCAATTTAATATTCCAGCAGATTAAGAAACAGTCGCTTGGCGACCACGGCACTTGGCTGGGCTGATTGCAGGTTGGGTAATATACTTAAGGTGGATAGAATGACCTCGCCCCCTCCTACAGGTACAGTAGCCAATGCGGTGAGAATTTCTTTGCTTCCCTGGTTGCCCAGGGCAACGACGAGATCGGATCCCCAATGATTTAGCCGGATTCCCGAGACCATCCCATTGCCTGCTTTTTCCCCTACTTTATAAAAGCACTGATATTCCCAACTCATTCCTTGCGACTTCGGCAACCCATCCAACAAATGACTTGCTCCCACAAACAATCTTCCTGATCCTGCCCATCGGATGATGCCCCCGCCTTCATATAACGGAGGACGATCCGCCAGGCGGTGATTGATCTGCTCTCCAAACTGGTCGGCATGTTCCAAAACAACAAGTTTAGTCCCCTCTTCCACGCGACTCATAAGATCATCCATGACTTTCTGGCCAAGACTGTCAAGATTGACATGGCCTACAATAATCTCATCCAATTTCCCCGACTGAAGGCTATACGGCATCAGATCAATACCCTGGGAGCGTTGCATAAAATCCCGGATAATATGATCAGTTTCCAGAACCGCCGTACGGGCAGGCACGTGATGGTTGTGATCATATCCTACTGCATATACCTGGTCATGACCAGAGGTAACCAAAGAGCCATCAGCGGACAACAACCGGGCGCTTACCCGGTAATACCCCGGGGTAGGAACCTCGGGAAGAGTTACTCCCTCCACCAACAGTTCTCCAAACTTGTCTCCGCCGGTCACCGATACGTCGTATCGTTTATTAAATACCGTCGTACCGGCCGGGTCAGTAAAGGTTACCTCCAGGGAATATTTTCCATGCACGTTTTTTTCGTTAATGATAAAAAAGTCTGCGACCGGACTGGACGTCGTAGGAAGTACTTTCCTTCTTATTTTCACCGCTACATATAATGGTTGCGTATAGTAGCTGATAATAGAGGGGTCGGCAGTGGGATTGCGATACATATCGACCACATCGGTACGGGTACTGGCTGAAGCCCATCCATTCATATTGTAGGCATCCCCTATATTGCTCAATCTTACATTTTCAATATTCCTTCCATGAAAATAAGCCAGATTCCGCCCTAGGCTCATGGTCAGGCTGTCTACGTTGGGGTATGATTTTCTAAATCCCGTTTCATCAAGAAAATGATCATAATAATGGAACCAATCCTCGTGTTCTTTCTCCCTAAAGCCGGCATCTCCGATGACATCAAGTTCTTCCTTGATCTTTTGTAAGCGGACCATGGTACCAAAGGCTCCCTCCTCTCCCCAATAGATAATTTCCGTAGAATCGAGCCGGTACAATGAATCATCCGGCAGCGGCTCCCTGGGGCCGTTGATGACTCCTCTGAGATAATAGCGGGGATTATTGTACATCTCATCCACATATCCGGAGTAGCCAAACCAGTGATGCTGATCCCACCAACCATGATACAGCAGTGTGTTGTCAAAAGGAAACATATGCAACTTCACCGGATCATTGGGCGGCTCTTTATGCACATCCTGTCCAATAGCATTTCCGCTATTGTAGTTGACGATCCGGGAAGGATCCAGGGTATGCACCATTTTTATATTGGCCACATCATCACTATCTGGATTATTCCGGGCTTCATTTTTCAGATTATACATGATCACCGACGGATGAGACCGGTCCCGGATTACCATACGCTCCAGTTTTATTCTACGCAAATCCCTGGATAACTGATCAGGACCTGAAATATGGTCCTGCCGGTTGCGGGTAACGCGATACCCGCCCGGCTCCTCATAAGTAAACAGTCCGGCGGAATCTGCATAATCCATGACCTCGGGCTGCCCGATAGCCCGGTGCATATACATCGTATTCATTCCCAGGTCAATCATTGTTTTTAAATCCCGTTGCGCCATTTCTGGTGTAGGGAAAATACCATTGGTAGGCCAGAATCCTCTTGACATGGCCGACAAAATAAAGACGCGTTTGCCATTCAAATAAAAAGTAGGATCGCCGTGTTTATTCCCTACGTCAAACCAGCGAAACCCGAAAAGCTGGTCTTGCGCATCCTCTATATTTCGGTCCCGGGTGGAAAAGACCGCGTGCGCCACATACAGATTGGCGGTTTTTCGCTCCTTATATCCGGAAAGATCCCACAACTTGGCCTTGGGTACATTCGCAGAAAAGGTAAACTGCTTCTCTCCCGGACCCAGATACGCCTTCATGCTTTTTTCCCAAACCACAGCGTTGGGGTTTCCTTTTTCATAAAATCGCAAGTTTAGTGTCCCGTCGTAAGGGGTCGTGGTGTAATTATGAAGGGTCACAAATACTTTCACCTTTTGAGGATCAGGTTGATTTTGTACATAGACATCTTCTACCCGGACTGGATCGGTGGCAATCAGCTTGATCGGGCCTGTGATTCCACCAAAACCGTGTACAGCCGGAATGAGATTATGCCCCCACCTCATCAATTGATTGTCGTCCCAGGAAAAATTACCTACGGGGTCAGTGATGCGTATATCCAGATGATTGGGTTGGTCAAACATCACAGCACTGGTAATGTCTACATCAAAAGGAGTATTTCCGATGACATCATAGCCTGCCAATTTACCATTGACGAAGACCTCTGCCCGTAAATTTACAGACTGGAACGCCAGCGAGATCCTCTTCCCTTTGAGTGATGGATCTACTGTAAACGTCCGGCTCCACCAGGATACACCCACATAATTTCCACCTGTATCCGGTACTGCTCCACCTATTTTTCCCCAGTAATACTCCTCCACGGTGCCGGGAACTGAGACTTGCTTATCTGCGTGTGCGGGATCGTGAAGTTTTTCCCAACCACAGGTCGGCGGATTGATGGGGAGCTGGCCGATATTTACCGGAGGTAAATAAATGCTGTCATAATACCACAACGCTGCCCGGTCCAACCAAAGGTTCCACCCTTTTCCGGACAGATCGTCTACCCGCCGCCCGGAAGACTGTCCGTAAGCAGTCGAGGAAAGCAGCAATACAAAAAGGAAGGCTGGAATAATAGCTCTATATTTCATCGCAATCTTTTTATCCTGGGTTAGCAACTAATATATACACAATAGCCATCGGATACCGCAAAAAACGAAGATCCCGATCCCTCAACTTTTCTAGGGCTTGTGGACCATAAACCCTTTCACCTTGGTTTGAATGCTATATACCTGGTTATGGCTCACTATATATAACCGGTCGAAATTCGGCCCTCCGAAGGCACAGTTAGTCGGATAAGTAGGGCAATGAATGATTCCCACAAACTCGCCCTTGGGGTTAAAGATCTGAACACCGGCATAAGTAGCCACATAAAGATTGCCCTGGGCATCAATAGTCATCCCATCCGCCCCCGAGGTCTTGCTCTTTTTATTCAGTTCTCCTGAGGTAAGATACAATTCTGCGAATTTCCTGCCATTGGAAATCGTACCGTCCTCATGCACGTCATACGCCCAGACGAAGTTGTCTTTATCCGTATTGGTATTCCAGGAAGCATCATCATCGTAGGTATTATCGATGTATAGGGTCTTACCGTCCGGACTGAGCACAATACCGTTAGGCATCGCAAACGCATCGGGTTCTACGATCCGGATCAATTTTCCTTTGGGATTCAGATAATAGACGGTTCTCCCCGGCTGAAATTTCTGCTTTTCCGGAGTAAACTGAGGGTCTGTAAAATAGATTCCCCCCTTTGAATCCATGACCAGGTCATTAGGACCATCAAGCGACTTACCGTTATAGCTGTCTGCCAACACTTTTAACACATTACCCTTTGTATCCATTTTGACCACCCGATGTCCGAACATATCACAAACGATAAGATTCCCATCACCGGCAGGCATCAATCCATTGCTCAGCATTTTTCCACTGAGGATATAGTGATAACTTCCGTCCGGATTCATTTCGACAATAGAACTCCTGGCCGGGTCTCCATTGAAGTCCGCATCAAAGTGAATATTTGAAAAATAAAGTTTGCCGTTGAGCCATGTAGGTCCTTCGGTAAACGTAAGTCCCGGTTGCGAATGGGCACCATCGATGACGGTAGTGAGGTGCGCATCGGCAGCAATGATGGCATTATATCCTTTCATCCTGGCTACCCTGGAGTCATTATAATCTGTCCTGGGAGGAAAAAACACATCCAGGGCATCGCATCCGTAAGGGCCAAGCTTCCCCCCGTGAATATAGTTTCCGGGTAATCTCACCAGGTCACCCTGCTTCATTCTGATCGTCGTATCTAAAATATCTTCATCGATCCAACCCCGCAGTGTAATCATGATTTGCTCTTCAGGATGAATATGCCGGGCAAAGCCAGAATTCGGATCCATTCGGATAAAGCTCATCATTGCGCCCCTCCCCGAGATAAGTCTTGAATTTGATCCCGGAACCAGCTCGGCGTACTGAATATCATATAGGTCATATACTTTGTTGGGAGATACGCTGGGGGCCAGAGGAAACTGATTGATGGACGCCTCCGGGGGGATCTCCATAGCTCCCGCCAGCTCTAGGTAGTAGTCCGGAACCGGGCTGAATACTTCAAGGATCCGGGCTCCTTCACTGCCCGCCTTGATTGCCGTAGGGGCCCCGTCTTGCAGATAGACAAAATCCACGCGGGGAGAAAGTGCATGAGCCCCGTCAGGGTTATCCGGCATCACTGCTTTCATTGTCGTGTACTTTCCATTGACCAGTTCCTGCACATCTCCCCGCAATACGTACATAAACCGTTCGCCGGATATGGTTCTCGGAGGAATAGCAGCATTGGGAGCCAGCGTAATAAAACTCATCAACGTACCAATTCCCCAATAGGCTTTCGCCGATACGCCGGGTGCCAATTCCAGGGATGGCATGGCCATAATATTGATCACTTTACCGTATCCCACATTCGAAGGCACCTTGGTATCCGGTATGTCATTACGAGTCCGGCCTTTCACACCATACTGCTCAATCAGATGTGTATTTGTCGAATACCATTCCGGCCGTTCACTGGTTTGAGCCGTGCTGTTTTGTGCCATAGCAGCATGAGTACACCATACTGCTGCTAATAAAAGCGCTCCTTTTAATCTATTTTTCATAGTCCACTTAAATTTAAATCGGGTAATACATGAGGTACGGGTTAATAAAATATTCATCATTGAGTTCGCAATTCAGCCCTTTCGGGTCCACTATAACGGATGGTTCCGCACAATTGCCCTGACAAAATTTACCAAGGCCATGTTTCCCACGGTCACCGGAATGCGTGGTGGCAATTTGCGCACATACCACTTCACCGAATAGGTCAATTCTTCTCCCGGCTTTAACCGTTGATATCTGCCCTGGTTCTCGAGCTCCATATAGGTCTTTGCTTTATCTACGTAGAGTTCCACATTCTTTTCGTGAGGGGCGGCCGAAGAGGGATCGATCAATGGAAATGCCTTGATAAAAAGGATCCCACCCCGCGCATAGGCTACCCATCCTTCCCCGCCGTTGGCAAATAATTTCTGCGGGGCCTCGGTAGAGGAATCATAGGGATACCAGATCAGGCCAGAAGAGTCGACGATAAGTGGAACCGGATATACCGCATTTTTTTGCGGATCATCAGCAGGGTTGCGTTTCGGGAAAAAAGCAAGTCCACCGGTAGGTACCCGGGTAACTTCCCAAGGGGCTACCTCTTGAACGGAATCCGCAATATTCTTAATGGTATACCGGATCTGTATAGCCGTATCCTGGGAAAGTCCCTGAAAATACTTCGTGACTAAAAATCCTCGTCTGTTATCCGGCTGACTATGCAATTCTAACGACATCGCTTCATGGCCCTTCATGCGATAGGGAGCCCGGTCTATCACACCATGTCCGTTCCATTTTCCTTCGGGACTAAGCCACAAAGAGGACCCGAAAAATTGCCGGTTGACCGTATTGGGACTTAACACCTCCTGAGATCCGATTTTAAAGGAGACAATTCTCGCCCCCATATTCACGTCCACGGTCAGTGACACATCACCGACAGCAAGGGTGATTAAATCTGCTCCGGGATCCGGAGGGCCAGCACTGCGGTGTGGACCGGGCTGGCCGTTTGCCTGAACAATCCATACACAGGCTGCCAGGGCTGCGGCAAAAACTGCTTTGCTCATCTATATTCTGCTCTTTGGTATGCTCTTGGTCTGTTTCTTCACTGCGCTTTTCCAGGTAATGCAAAGGCCATATACCAGCCGCCTTTTTTATGCCCTCCCCGAACTCCTCCTACCGCAATCGCGATGTATTGTTTGCCATGTACCGCATAGGTAATCGGAGTGGCAAAAGCACCTGCCGGCAACTGGTACTCCCAAACCACCTTTCCCGTAGCCGCCTCAAACGCACGGATTTTCTCGTCTTCCGTGCCTGCAATAAAGACGAGTCCGCCTGCCGTTACCAAAGGTCCTCCGGAATTTTCGCTGCCTGTCGGGGGTATGCCTTTTCCTGACAGTGTCGGATATTCTCCGAGCGGAACCTTCCATACATACGCTCCAGTATTTAAATCCACGGCATTAAGCGTACCCCATGGGGGCCGGATACCCGGCAACCCTTCCTTGTCTTTAAGCATATGCCCGCCTCCTACATAAGGAGGCTGGTAAGGGAAAGACGCTTTATCAGTAAGCTCTTTCTTCGCGCTGCTGTCTGCCGTGCCAGAGTGCTTCTCCGGTGTCTCCGCATGCAGCAAAAAGCCAATAATGGCCTGCCTGGTGTATTCAGGCAACTGTTGAAAAGAAGGCATTCGCCCTCTCCCCGACTTAAGCAGCGAGTCAATCTGATCGGCAGAGAATGATTGCCCGATGTGAACCAGACTGGGAAACTGCCCCTGGCTGCCTTTGCGATCCATACCATGACAAGCTGCACAGTGCGTAATATATAAGGAGTTGCCCCGGGACGTTCCTTTCTTGATCCAGGTATTCAGATCCGTTAATTGAACCACCCACGGCATCTCGCTTACATTCTGATATAGTATTCCCTCAGGACTAACCGCGCTGCCTCCCCACTCCGCACCTCCGCTAATTCCAAAACCGAGTGTACCCTCTACACTGGGCGGCTCAAATTTCCGCCCATGTTTTGACTTCAGAAAAATCCCCTGAATATACGCATAAGCTTCTGGAAAAAGTAATGAATCCGGAAGATCGTCCTTCGTATATACTTGCCGAGTCAGCGGGGCAGGCTTCTCGGGAAACTTCTGGGTGGGCCAGGGATGTTCTCCCGGCAAGGCCTCCATGGGAACCGGCCGTTCTTTTACGGGAAATAACGAGGTTCCTGAATCCCGATCCAACACATAAACCAATCCATCCTTGGTGGTTTGGACCACGGCATCGATCTTTTTGCCATGCTGTGTCACCGTAACCAAATTGGGAGGGCATGGTAAATCCCAGTCCCATAGATCGTGATGCACCGTTTGATAATACCATTTCAATTTCCCCGTCTCTGCATCCAGGGCTAATATGCAATTGGCAAACAAATTCTGGCCAGGCCTGTTTCCGCCGTAAAAATTGGGAGAAGGCGACCCTGTACCCAGGTACACCACCCCTCTTTTATCATCGAGTACCATCCCTCCCCAGCAATTAACTCCTCCCACCGTTTTATAGGCATCCTCCGGCCAGGTATTGTAGCCGGGGTCGCCAGGCCGGGGAATCGTATGAAAGGTCCACTTCAGTTTTCCACTCCGCACATCGAATCCCCGAATACTGCCCGGTAGTGCATCACCCTGTTCAGATACGGTCGATCCGATGATCAGGATATCTTTATAAATCACCCCCGGACTGGTGGCCGTAATGGCATACTTACTGGCATCGTAAGCCGCCGACTCAAGCCCGGTGTGCAGGTCCACGACTCCATGATCTCCAAAGGTCTCGACCGGCTCTCCCGTCATCGCATTGATGGCATACAAGCTCGATCCTGCAGCATAGAGTATCCTTTTATCAGATCCATCCTCCCAGTAGTTCAACCCACGGTTCGAACTGTTATACCCATGCATCACGGCCGAAGGATCAAATTTCCACAGAGATTTTCCCGTGGCGGCATCCAGGGCAAACAACTTCAGTCGCGGCGTGGTGCCATACAAAACCCCTCGGACGACAATGGGCTGACACTCCATCTGGCGTTGATGCGCCACCTCATCACTATCCACGGCGTCGTATTTCCAGGCTACCTCAAGCCGCTTTACATTGCCGGTATTGATCTGCGCAAGCGGAGAAAACCGGTTACCGGCATCATTTCCCCCATACCTAGGCCAGTCATCCCCGACTTTCAGGGAACCAGGGCCGTTACAGCTTTCGCCCCATAATAATAATAAAATACATAGATATATGCAGTTAAATTTTAAACGTCGGTATTCCATTGATAATGCGTTAACACAATTCCGTGCAGTATTGCTGCTAAGAAAAAGAGGTTAGAACTACATATGAGGTGATGATACGGCCTACAACTCCTTAATGATTGCCTGACAGGATGCTTATTGGTAACCTTCATTTTGGTTTAACCCTTCAATCATATCCACCTCGATCTGAGGCTTGGGCAATAACATGTTATGTGCACTTACATAGGGGTACAGGTCCTTATTGGCATCCACCACCATCTCTTTGCGGACCAGGTCGAACCAGCGTTTGCATTCAAAAGCCAATTCCCAGGCCCGTTCCTTGATCACCGCATCCTCAAATTGCTTTTGATTAAGCCCCGGAGTCAAATCAGGATATACGCTCTGGTTGTAGCCTCCTGCGCGGCGACGCACCTGATTGAGGGCCTCGTAAGCCTCGGCGGAGGGACCGCCCTCGGCCATATTTGCAGCCTCTGCATAAATCAAGAGCACCTCGGCATACCGCAACACGATCCAGTTGCCGCTGCCGTCGAAGTTATTGACCGGGCCGTCCTTAGTAGCTCCATCGCCCGCATCGCGATATTTCTCAATGTAGGGCTGTCCGATGCGGGAATTTTCCCATTTCGTATGAGTATCATCGGTAAAGACGGTGTGAAACGACGCATCCTTCCGCGGTCCATCGGGAAAGGCGTAAAAGAACCTGGCTTCGGACATAATATCATTCCAGCCTCCTTCTTCACCTGGACGAAAAGACACGTGATGGTGGCTAGCCGTCGATCCATTGGCCGAGTTTCCTAAAAATTGAAAGATGATCTCTTTGCTGGTCAAGGCATTGGATACCTTCCACAAATCGGCATAGTCATGCTCCAAAGAATACACATTCATCTTCATGACCGCCAGGGCCTCATCGCGCGCGGAATCATACTTGGATGCATCATTCAACGGCCATCCGGCCATCGTGAGGTAGGCTGATGCCAGCAAGGTGGTAGCAGCTCCCTTGGTAGGTCTTCCAACATCCGGAAAGGATACCGGCAGATTGGCTTTCGCAATGGTCAGATCCGAAATAATTACCTGGTATACATCGGCTACACTGGATTCCCCCACATTGATGGCATCCGACTGATTCTCACTGGTGATAATCGGCACTGTCCCAAAAAGTCGGGTAAGCCAATAGTAACAAAAAGCCCTGAGGAACCTCGCTTCTCCTTCATAGATCTTTTTGTTATCATCGCTGACTTCCGTCGCATTTCCCAAATTGGATAAAATTCCGTTACACGAATTTATCGTCTTATAGAAATCCGCCCACATGCCGCTTGCATGGGTGTCGGTAAGCGTTTCTTTAAATGTATCGTACCCGCGCAGCTCCGGTGCCGTAGGCCGTGAAGTCACATCTTCCGCTCCCGCACATAATACATAGGCACTGATAAAGTCAAATCCACCATATCCACCCCAAAGTGGGGCAAATGCTCCATTGATTGCTTCATTGAAGTCCGCATCAGTCTTGTAAAAATTAGAAGGACTGATGATACTGGCCGGGTGTTCCTCCAGAGATTTCTCACATCCCGGAACGATAAACATGAAGGCTACAAAGAAAAGTATATATCCTAGAATTGATTTTTTCATGGCATAACATTTAAAAGGTAATCCACATACTTTAGAAAGTAAGATTTATACCCACCGTATAGCTTTTCTGAGAAGGGTAAGCGGCAAAGTCAATGCCTCCCCGGGTATCCACATTCGTACTTTCCTCAGGATCATATCCCGTGTATTTGGTGAAGGTGAAAAGATTGACTCCGCTTATATAAATCCGGGCATTGTCGATCTTAATCTTTTCCAACAGAACTTGCGGAATATTATAGGCAAGCGTAATAGTCTTTATCCTCAGATAGGACCCATTCTCCAACCACCGGCTGGACTGTATCTGCTCATACTGATTCGATCCTAAAAACGACGGCACGCTGGTTTGCTGATTTTCCGGGGACCATCTTTTTAAAATTCGCGCGTCGGTGGCATCTGCATCAGAGGAACTGCGTTCGGTCCTTACCCGGGACAGATTATATACTTTGTTACCATAGACTCCCTGCATAAGCACACTAAGATCAAAATTGCTGTAGGAAAAGTTATTAGACCAGCCATAGGTGAACTTCGGCAGCGTAGTGCCCATGATGGCTACGTCCGCACTGGTAATCTTATTGTCGCCATTAATATCCCTATAGCGCGGAGCACCGGGAATTGTTCCGTAACTTGCGGCTTCAGCAGCGTCCTTGGTTCCCCATATGCCGTCCTGGATATACCCCTTCAACACACCGATCGGCTGTCCGACCACTAGGAAGATTGTATTGCCAAAATTGGGGAATCCGGTACTGCCCAGGGTAATTTCATTCTGTCCGCCCAGCGCCAGCACCTTATTCCGGTTCAAAGCAAAATTGACATTGGTATTCCACTTGAACTTCCCGACAAAAGGATCTCCACCCAGATTTAATTCGATGCCTTTATTCTCTACCTCGCCAAGATTTCTCAACACGCTCCGGTATCCTGAGGTGAGCGGAAGAGGTACGTTCAACAACAGATCGCTGGTTTTCTTATAGTAATAATCGGCTGTGAATTGTATTCTGCTGTTAAAAATCCCCAAATCCAAACCCACGTCAAATTGAGCCGTCTTCTCCCATCTGAGATCCGGGTTGCCAATGCGTCCCAGACCTACCCCGGTCGAAGGACTCTGCCCGTTAATCACATAAGGCAAATTGGAGTTCAGCTGATCCAGCGAATTATAGGGAGACACAGCCTGACTTCCGGTTACCCCGTAACTGGTCCGGATTTTCAGGTTGTCGATCTGGCGCACATCTCTCATAAAAGCCTCTTTGTCTACCCGCCATGCCACGGCTGCCGAGGGGAAAAATCCCCACTTGTGATTCTCGCCGAATACTGAGGCCCCGTCATAACGTCCGGTAAGGCTCAGCAAATATTTCTGCTGGTAGGAATAATTCACACGGCCCACAAAAGATTGTATCACCTTTTTAGTCTTCGATGAAGTGGGTATCTGCGGAGCGCTTCCCAGCGACAGGTTGTTATAAGTTACTCCGTCAGAAGAAAACCCGTTCGACCCTGCGAAGTTGGTATTATAGGTTTCACTTTGTTGTTCATACACAGCGGTGACATCCAGATGATGTGCATCGGCTATGGTAGTCTGGTAATTGATCTGGTTGGTATTTTGCAAAACCAGGTCCCGGCTGTTGGTGATTCCTGCTTCAGCCACACCTAACCCGTCCATGGGCTTCGTGTTCAGATAATAGCTATTTTGCTGATCCAGCAAACTCATGCCAAACAATACCTTAGCAGTCAACCCTTTAATGATGTGATAATTGACAAACGTATTGACGACCGTTCTCATCCCCCGATTGTCGTGAATCGGTTCAATCGCCAGTCCGAGAGGGTTATATACAGCAGGCGGCCCGTACAGGCTGGAGGGCAACGTATAGGAGCCATCCGGGTTGTATACCGGTAAAGTGGGGGCATAAACCTCCGCTGCATGCGTTGGTGCATCATCCTGGCTACCTCCGGAAATAATCGGATGATTTTCCGATTTAGAAAGAAACAAGTTGACGCCTACGTCAAAATGATCACTGACTGTAGAAGTAATATTGGATCTCAGAGAATACCTCTTAAAAGAAGATCCACGGATCACGCCTACATTGTCTACCAAATTGCCTGACAGGTAGTAGGACACTTTGTCTCCGCCTCCCGATATGTTAACCTGGTGCGCCTGTTGCAGGGCGTTCCGGAAGATTACATCCTGCCAATCCGTACCCCCGTTCATCTTAAATTGGTCTATCTGCTCCTGCGAGAAAGGCAATGGCAAGTTTAATGCGGCGCGGTTGGAATCTACCGCCTCGGCATACTGCGCTGCATTCAACAGATCCATTTTCTTCCTGACAGACTGAAAACTGAAATAACTGTTATACTGGACCTTGATCTTTCCCGGTGCTCCTTTTTTCGTCGTAATCAATATTACGCCGTTTGATCCCCTGGATCCATAGATCGCGGTGGCAGAAGCATCTTTCAATACCTCTACACTGGCGATGTCGTTGGGATTAATAGAGGACAGATCACCGCCCAGGAAACCGTCCACGACTACCAGCGGATCATTGGAACCATTGATGGAATTGTTACCCCGGATCCTAATGGAAATTGATCCATCCGGTGAAGCCGAATTATTCTGAATCACCAGCCCGGGAGAACGGCCTTGAAGCGTCTCATCGATCCGGGAAGAAGGTTGATTCTTCATGTCTTCGGTAGGTACGGAAGCCACCGAGCCAACCAGGTCACTCTTGCGGGCGGTGCCATATCCCACAACCACCAACTGATCCAGGGAAGAGACGCTCGCTTTCATCACCACGTTGATATGACTCCGGCCATTGATGGGCACTTCAAGATTCGTATATCCGATATAAGAAAACACCAGCACACCTTGATTCGCATCAGGCACTGATAATGAATAGGAGCCGTTTGCACCCGTAATAGAACCCGTCGAAGATCCTTTAAGGGATACACTAACCCCTATCAAGGCTTCGCCGTTTTCATTGGATACCGAGCCGTTAATTTCCGAGTCCTCCGGGGCATCTTTATTAACTTCAGCGTAACTTGTCGTGATAAATGACCCTGAAGAGGGCTTCTTAGTAATGACAATCGTTTTACCGACAATGGAATAATAAAAAGGCTGGTTCTTAAAGATAAGACTGAGCATTTGCTCCACAGGAATATTTTTCACACTCAAGGTGATCGGATGGGCTTGCTGAATCAAATGATAATTGTAAAAAAATACATATCCTGTTTGCTTTTTGATGATGGAAAAAACCGTCTCAATAGGAGCTTCTTTTCCTGCCCAGGTAACCGTTTGCGCGTAGCTGTCGGCACTAACCCGAAGACAGGTAATCAGCAATAAAATAGCGGCTAATTTCATAACCCGCTGAATTTTAATAAAGAACTGGCCCTTTATCGGCCTTTCAGAAAGTGAGAGGGTAAAAATCCTTCCGCGAGAAATAAATAATTGCATACTTTTGCTCTGTTTGGGTGAAACAATAATTGATCTTCCAAGAGATGTTAATTGTTTAGATAGCCCAGATTTGACCGGGTTCCAGTTGCGTTGGAATCCGGTTTCTTCGTCCATGCTATCCGTATTAATCGGAGTTTATTGCATAGGCATTTTTTTATGGGTGTACGAGTATTCTTTCAAGTTCAGATTAAGGTGTGACGATCAGTTTATTTCCTGCAATGCGAAAATGGATATCACTCTTTTCTAGCAATTTAAGCACCTGAGCCAAGGTCAAATTTCTCTGGATTTCTCCGCCAAAACGCCTGACCGGCAACTTCCCCTCGTAACTCACTTCAATGTCATACCATCTGGAAAGCTCTTCCATGACCTGATGGATCGAAGCATTGGTAAAACTAAAATATCCGTTCTTCCAGGCTACCGCATTTTCCACATTGGGATCTTCACGCAAATTGATTACCCCCTGCTTGCCCATCTCTGCCTGCTGACCCGGTCGGACCAATACAGGGGATCCTGAATGCGCTCTGGACACCCGGATCAATCCTTCCAGCAAGGTCACCTTAACGGTATTTTCGGTTTGATAGGCATTGATGTTAAAATGGGTTCCCAAGACCTCGATCCTACGATCACCATTCTTTACCACAAAGGGCTTTCCGGGATTGTGCGCCACTTCAAAATAGGCTTCGCCGGTTACCTCTACCATCCTGTTCTCTCCCGAAAAAAAAACCGGATATTTAAGAGAGGAAGCGGCATTCAACCATACCTTCGTACCATCAGAAAGAATGACGCTGTATTGCCCCCCGTTAGGCGTAATTAAAGTATTAGATCCCACGTCAGTACGGCCGCCGGAAACCAGGCCATTATATACCAGCAAACCACTATCTTCTTTCAGGATGTTTGTGGTCTTATCCTCCGCCACCATCCCATCGCCTAAACTGTCCAGCGAAATTTTTCTGCCATCAGCCAGTACCAGGATGGCTCGATTCCCTCCCGGCGCCACATCTTCGGCTTCGGAAAGATGGGTAGTGGCTACAGATGAACTTCTCTTCAACGGGCTATGGGAAAACCAAAAATACACCGCAAAGCCCACCACCAAAACTATGGAAGCTGCCGCCCAAAGCCATTGCCGGTAACGGGGTAGCAAACGCACCTGCGTGATGCCCGTTTCGGATGTTCCCGGCTGCTTTTTATCCATGGAAAGAATATGGTCGGCAATATCGTTCCAAAATGTGTAGGAATAGACTTGTTCATCAATGTCGCCTTTAGGCTGGATTTTCAGCCATGCGTCCAGCCATGCAGTGCGTTCGCCCGATATATCGGTCCTCACCCATTCGGCCAGCTTATCCAATTCTTCCTCATCAGCCTGCCCGCCAAGGACACGCCGTAAAAGCGCTTCGATATATGAAAAATCTTCCAATAATAATTTAATCCGTGATTAAACACACCTGCATATGATGCACCCACTGTAAAGTAGACACCTGTGGACACAAAAAGTACCTATCGGCACTAAAAAAATACTACCAAAGACGAAGCAGGAAAAACAAAAAGCCTATAGAGGGACACAGGCGTGCGGGCCACTATCTTATGCAATATAGGATCCATAAACAGATCGGAAGAAAGATCCCCTCCCTGCAGAGATAGTTACGAATGGCTTTCACCGATCGCCCCAGTGTATTCTTTACCGTTTGAGTAGACAATTGAAGCTGCTGAGCGATCTCCCCGATCTTCAGGCCTTCTTCCCTGTTGAGCAGATACACTTTACGCGCCTGCGGGGGCAACTGGTCAATCGCGGCTTGGACAATGCGGCTGGTTTCTTCAAATTGTGCCGCTTCTTCCGTACTTAATGAACTGACCGCCTGGATAGTCTCTGATAGTACCAGGTCACGTTTGCGTTGAGCCTTTTGCTGGCGCAGCCAATTGAAGGCCTGGTGATACACTATTCTTAAAATCCAGGAACGAGGATTATCAATTTCAGGGAGCTGGTCTCTGGCAAGCCAGATGCGTAAAAAAATTTCTTGCACGACGTCGGGAACCGCTTCCCGGTTTCTGATCAATTTAGTGACTGCAGCCTGGACCAGGGGCACATAGGCATGAAACAAACTCCGGAAGGCGACCTCGTCACCTTCTGCAATCAATCTCAATAAAATTTTTTCATTATGTAACTCTTCTTCCAAGAAAAATCACTTTGAGGCGGCATAAATTTAGCCAAAAAAACGACAAACAAATAAACAGTTTCTGGCGTACTATTTTCGGACTAATGTAATCAAATACCCTAAAAAGAAAGAAAGCATTGCGATAAACAAAAAGAAACTTCAATCTACACATTGATTATCAATTGATTAAAATTGGCGTGAGCAACCTGTCTTTCTCACACATGCCACAGCGTAAAATATCCGGGGAGACCTCTTATTCTTCCTATTGTCGAATATACAGTTATTTGTTGTCTCATTCCAGCGTGGCATGCCCTTTGAAATCGCAAAAAGACCTTAGAGGCACTGCACAGTCCAATACCCTTAACACGTATAATGGTGGTCGTTATACCCTATCGGGGAATCAATTACCTGAACTAACGGATAATATTGTCGTTTCAGCCGCTGAACACTGTCTGCCGAGTATATTTATTCGAAAAATCATTGTTGATTGGACCTTCGATGCCCGACAATGTCAAGACACAGAGACCGTCGGTGTGGTTTCATCTTTTAGATCCTTTCAGCTGGTCCTTTTCCGGCAACAACGTTCTCTACACTTCTCTTATGGCATAAAAAAACCGGATCACATTGAAAATGATCCGGTATTCCTGTACAAAATATCCGACTCAGGGACGAATGATTGTACCGTCCCTTTTTCGAATCGTCCAGTTTCCTGCGCGATTGGAAATAGGATATTTGGCGGCCAGTTCTTCATTGATATCTACTCCGATTCCCGGTACTTCGTTCACATACATATAGCCGTTTTTAATCGTAGGACTACCCGGAAAAACTTCCCGCAGTTTATCAGAAAAGTGTACCGATTCCTGAATACCAAAATTCCAAACAGCCAGATCCACATGCGCCTGGGCTGCATGGCCGACCGGAGAAACGTCGCCAGGTCCATGCCAAGCCGTCTTCACGTTAAACCATTCTCCCAACCGGGCCACTTTCATGGCTGGGGTAATCCCCCCGATCTGGGAAAGATGACAGCGGATATAATCGAACAAATGATGCGCCATCGGTTCCACAAACTCATTGATATTATTGAACAGCTCTCCCATGGCTATGGGAACGGTCGTGCTTTCGCGGATCTGCTTAAACCAATCCATGTTTTCTGGAGACACCGGATCTTCCACGAAAAATGGCCGGTATTGCTCCAGGGCCCGGCACAGGTTAATCACATCCATCGGCTGAACCCGCTCATGCACGTCATGCAGCAACTCCACTTCTTCTCCACATCTTTTCCTGACTACGTCAAACATCTTGGGGACCGAACGCAGATATGCCTGCTCATCCATAAAGCCATCCTTCGGCTTTCCATATCCGGCTTGCCTGAAATCAGGCTCTTTGGCCAGCCCCAGCGCGCCGTATCCGCCTTGCTGAATACGCACATGGCGAAAGCCCTGGTCCATGTACCCCTGGACTTTTTCTGCCACTTCTTCGGGAGTCTTAGCATCGGCATGTGCATAGCAGTCTACCGCAAAACGGGATTTTCCTCCCAATAGCTGGTACACCGGCATACCTGCACGCTTACCCTTGATGTCCCATAGCGCCTGGTTCAGTCCGCTCAAGGCATTGTTCAATACAGGGCCATTTCTCCAGTAGGAGCTCACAAAGAAAGACTGCCACATATCCTCAATATTATCCGCATTGCGGCCTACGGCAAAGTCGCCCATATAGCTGTTAATGGCCGTCATCACCGCCTCGGCACGCTGGGTGAACGTCGCGCAGCCGAGTCCGTACAGTCCTGGTTCGGTAGTTTCTACTTTGACCACGATGAGATTGGAGTATTCCGGCGCCGTGCCAATCGCTTTGACACTTTTTACCTTGACGGGAGGAAGGCCCTGCGGCGGCTTTTGCAGGTCTTCCATCCGCTGCGCCTGTGCCAGGGAGACATCTCCCAACACACCCAACAACCCCGCGGCTGACCCCAAACCAAGTATTTTAAGGGCGTCACGTCTGCCGGTTGTTTTGTGCTTTTTTGTTTCGTGCATCATTATTTATGATTTTTGATGTGATTATATACATACTACATAGCTCTTCACCTACCTTTGTGGGCCGGTACCATAAACAGGGAAGAACGGCTGGTGACAAAAAGCGTCTGGTGGTCGCTGCCCCCCCATTCAATGGTAGTAGGGCGCTCCGGCACATGGATCATATCAATTTGCTGGCCCTGAGGATTATACTCGTAGATTTGCCCATCGGCGACATAGAGATTTCCCCCCTGATCCACCGCAGATCCAAACTCTCCTTTTTCTACAAAATAACGGAGGTTCGAAAGTTTCCCTTCCTTGTCTATATCGATCTTCACCATCCGTTTACTGTATTCATCTGCCGAAAAATATGCATGGCCCGGAAAAGCCGGTACGATCCCTACCGCACGGGTCAGGTCATAATATTCAGGGATATAGGTTACCTGATCTGGAGCCACAAACGCATGCGACGGCACGAAAACAGACACCTGATTAAAATCATGGGAATCGCGCCACCGGTGGGCCGGCATCAAAAGTTTATGGATGTCCTGCATATCAGAGAAGGGAATACGGGGCAATAACTGAATGGTTTCTTCCGGATTTTGGGGATCCATGGAATATACCCAGGTAGCGAATCCAGAATTCCCCCACCCGCTGAAAGAAGTACCTTTCGCATCCGGTAAAACCGGTACGGTTTGCTGTTTGCCGTCCACGAGATAACCGGGCTGGGGATCATACCGGAAAATGACCAACAGGTGGCCCTTCGTGTCAAAGCCCAACGAGAGGGGCTGCCATGGAAATGTCGCCAGCAGGGACAAGGTATGGTCGGTTGCAGACCATTTGTATATCCGGCGCATGCGCTGTTCACAGAAATAGACATTCCCTTGTGGATCACTGGTCAGCCCTTCTGCAAATTCAAAACCGGTACCCAGCAGACGTACCCCATCGGGATTGTCAGCCAATACCTGCAGCGGCTTTTCCTGTCCGGTGATGGTCAGCTTAGCCATCTCCCAGGGACGTACCTGCCGGTGCGTATTTACATCATATAAAGGCAATGTGGTGGTGTATTTGATCTGGGAGTAATTGTGGAGTCCTAAAAAGGTCACATCCTTGTTGTGCCAGCTGCGGATCGAATATGGAGAAGGGGTAGTCATCCGGATCACCCGGAACATATAGAGATTTGCAAACCTCAGGTCTGCACAGTCAGACAGATCAATAGGAACCACATCAGCACTTTCGCGGCTTTCTTCTTCCAACTGCAAGGCATAGATTTTCCAGTGGGAGACTTTGCGGAAAATGGCTTCATTGCGAACATGATGCTCCAGCGACATCCCATAAATTCGTCCGGGGGTATTCGTGTTCGATATATACAGGCCACTGGTTGCATAGGTTGATGCAGACCAGATGTCCTTAAAGGTACCCCCACCATTATCAGTAATCCAAAGGCTCCAATACTGATTGTCCCACGCCCGGTCTTTGCCCGTTTCATTCACCGGATGCTCAGGGGAACTTATTCTGGGGGAAGGAGGAGTCCAGTGCGTCGAAGTACCCCCACGGGGTATGCTGCCATGTCCTCCGACAAACTTGACGTCGTTCACATAAGAATCTTTTCCAGCCATCCACTTACAGGCCACTGCCCGGTAGTTATATCCCCCGGTATTCAGCCCAATGCCGCTCAGAATATTGTTGCCCCCGCGGGAAGACTCCAGCAAAGCCCTCGGGCCCCCAAAGCCACTAAAATACGGTGTACTTTCTTTCAGCATCAGCTGTGTACCCCAGGGATGCAAACCGATCAGTACGGTATTGGGGGTCATCTTAAGGGTGTGAGAAATCACATACCAGCCTTGCGGCACATAAATCACCGGATATTTGTCTATGGCATCCTGAAAAATCTGCGTGTCGTCCGACTTCCCGTCTCCTTTAGCACCTAGTGTTTTGATGTTAACCCATTGTGACATGGGGGGAAGCTCGGGGATCACAGAAGCGGGAACCGCCGGAAGGACAGACAACGGGCTGATATCATAGTGTTCCTCCTGCAAAGGATCCGCCGCAAGATCAGACATCTGCAAGCCGATGCACAGGCTGTTGACGCGATAAATGGCCGCGTCTACTTTTTTATCCGGCTTATTTCCACGGTAATCAATCAGCGTAGGCACGTCCTGACAAGTCACCTGAACCAGGTTAACCTGGGTAGTGGCATCATCACCGTGACTGACGACGACTGCTGCACGTCCTACATGCTCCAGCCGGCTGTTCTCCATGTACAGTCGTTCATTATAATCCGGTTCGATCTCTACGACTACGGGGACGTTCTTGGCTTGCAGATTCACCATCGTCAGTCCCACACCACGTGTTCTAATCGCCGCCTTGCGCTGTCCGTCAAAATAAGTGTTCACCATCATGAACTGCCAACCATCTGAGGTTTTGGTGGTATAAATGCCATAATCGCCTCCGTAAAACCGCACGTCTTCCATTTCATTACCCACATCGAACATCCCTGCCATTCCCTGACCGGTATGAACGTCCACATGCTCGATAAAACTGTGTTGGGCATAATGCGTTCGTAGGGCGATCGCATATGGATTGCCATCTTTTATGCGCAGGTTGATATTAGATAAGGCACTGTAAAAGGTCCCGGCACTTGCGTCATGAATATCTGTGGTATCTTCTACTATCTGACCTGTAAACCAGAACATATAGTTGGCCCCTGCTTTGTCGCCGGCTACCTCATGTTGGTAACCGGGGGTGTTCTCAGCCAAAAAAACCTCCGGACGTTCCTTGCCATATCCGATCAGCCGGACGGCCCGGGGCACATAAATGGTCCGGCTGATCTTGTATTTGCCTGGTGGAATAAATACAATGCCGAAATTCTTTTCGCGGGATACTTGATTGATCGCCTTCTGAAGCGCTGCGGATACATCCACACTCCCATCGGCTTTGATGGCAAAATTCTCCGGCGTAAAATAAACAGCTTCCGGGTCGTCCGGACGTTCCGTATATATGGACTTCCCCTGTTGTCCATACCCGAACAATGCGGTAATCGTGAATAAAATGGTTAACGTAGCCCCTAAAATTTTCCCTCTGAAATAAAATAGGTGAATTCTTCTGATCTGCATGGTTAGATTTGTTTTTTGCGCAATATAGCGGTTTAGGCGGCATGCACATTGGCCTTTGGGACAGACGGAAACGAAGTCTTTTACTGATGCGATGGACTACCCGTTTTGTATCTACGGGTAAAGAACGCTGTAGCCGCTGATCAGGACGCCGTGGGCCGGCGTCCTGATCAGCAACAAATATCATGAGCTACAGCGACACTTATTTCCCACTCATATAAGAGCAGGCATTAAGGGTTCAGATTGGGATTGGCTGAGGTCTCGGAAATAGGCAGCGGGAACGTATAGTCAGACTTGGTGATCGCACCAATCGGCTGCAGATCGCCCGGATTCTTATTGGCATTGGCTTTCTCCACCAGCTGCAAACGTACCAAATCAAACCAACGGGTTCTTTCTCCGGCAAATTCCCAGGCCCGTTCCTGGACTACTGAATCGGCAAACTGGGTAGCCGAAAGGGATCCCTGCGTTAAGGGAGATTCTCCGCCCCGCTGTCGCACCATATTCAGATACGTATAGGCGTCGGCATCCGGGCCTCCGCTGCGTGCTTTTGCTTCCGCATAGATCAGCAGTACATGAGTATAACGCATCATGACCAAAGGCAGAGAAGAAGCCCAGTTAGCCACATCGCCTTTGATCCAGAATTTTCCATAATAGGGATGTTTGGACGTCAGTTGCTCCCATGTCTTTACTGTACCATCTGCCATGGTGTAGGTGAGCCGGAATGTCACGTCCTTTCTTGGACCGGGAGGAAAATTTTTGAAAAAATTCAACTCGGAAAAATAGTCATCCCATCCCCCCATATCTCCAGGCATGGCCGCCCAGCCATAATTGGCCTCTGTGGTAGACCCATTAGCCATGTTGGCAGTAATGTCAAAGATGTCCTCCGCGGTACCATTTTGGGTCGGGTCATTCTCAAAGATCTGCGCATAGGTAGGAAGAAATTCAAAACCATACTTGCTATGGTCGTCAATCACCTGCTTGGCCGTGGAAGCAGCCAGCGCATACTTGGAAGCATCCTGAATCGGCCACCCACCTTCCGTCAGGTATACATCGGCCAGAAAGGACAAAGCGGAGCCTTTATTCGGTCTTCCATAATCCCTTTTGGCATCCGGAAGTAGTTGAATAGCCTGCCCAAGATCACTTTCTATCAAGGCATAGACGTCCGCCGGCTTGGTTAACCCTATGGTCAGCTGATCCTTCGAAAACTCTGCAGTGGTGATCATGGGGATACTTCCGTAGAGACGGGTGAGCCAGTAGTACGAAAAGGCCCTGAGAAAATAAGCTTCTCCCGCGATTGTATTGATCGTCTGCTGATCTCCTTTCGTGTTGGTATAATTGGCAATCACATTATTGGCGCCCTGGATGCTCTTATAGCACCCGAAATATAAATTCGAAGTCCTGCTGTTACCGGCGGAGACCGCAAACTGATCGAATTCGCGGAACTCCTGCTTGTTACTGCCGACCAACGTAGTGATATCATCACCTCCCATAGTAGCCCCTGTCGCCGTACCGTGAAAAAATCCGGTCGCCCAGGTGTTGCCTAATCCTTTATATGCACCGGTAAGTGCTGCTTCGAGACCAGCCTGGGTACCCAGCGCTGCATTCCCTACTACCTTACCGGAGAGGTCTTCATCCAGATATCCCTTACACCCCGCACCCAGCATGAGGATGGCTGCCAAAGCAATGAGTTTTATCGTTTTCATGATCTTAAATTTTAATGTGTTAGAAACCAAAGTTGAGGCCGAAAGTGATGGTCTTGGAATTAGGGTACGCGCCATAATCAATGCTTTGATTAATGTCGGTACCGCTACCTATGTTACTAGCCTCAGGATCGATTCCATCATACTTGGTAATGGTCCACAGGTTGCTTCCCGCCAGGAACACCTTCAGATCAGCCTTCCTGCGGAACACGGTGAGCGGAATATCATATGCCACACTGACATTTTTCAACCGGATAAAATTACCGTTCTCCAAAAACCGTGACGACTGCGGGTAAACCACGTTTGATCTGCTGAATGCGGGAATATTTGACGTCTCGTTCTTTCCGGGAATATAACGGTTTCGGATCATGGCCAGCGTGATCTGACGCCCGTCTCCACTGCCCGACATCATGGAGGCCAGCGAATAATTCATCTTATCCACTCCCATGATACCCTGGAAGAAAAAGTTCAGCGTAAATGCCTTATAGGTAAATGTATTGTTCCATCCCATGGAGGTCTTTGGCATGCCATTGCCAATGATCTGATAGTCTTCCGCATTGATGGCAAAATCGCCATTCACATCCTCATATCGGGAATCCCCCGGCACATTATGATACTTGGCCGCTTCCTTTTCTTCATCCGGTTTCCAGGTCCCCAGATATTTTAATCCCCAGTAGGCGCCCAGGGCATAGCCCGGTTGAATGACAAATTCGGACTGCGTTGAGGTGCCCGCACCCACATTTGAACCGGTAAATATCCGGTCCCCAATATCCTTTCCAATGCTGACCACACGGTTCTGCACGTTGGAAATATTAAAGTGGCTGCTCCAGGTAAAATGGGCCTGGTCGATAATCTCTCCACCGATCGACAGATCCCATCCCTTGTTCTCGATTTCTCCGACGTTAGAGGCGTAACTGCCACCGCCTACGTAACCGGGTAACGGTGCGTTCAACAACAAATCCGTGGTATGCTTGACATAATAATCTGCATCCAAATTCAACCTTCCGTTTAAAATCCCTACTTCGAGGCCGATATCTTTCTGGTCGGTGGTTTCCCATTTCAGGTTGGGATTACCGGGATTTCCCAGAAGGATGCCGCTAGTGAGGTTGCTGTTATTGAAGGCATAGATTGTCGTGTTATAAGTCGATTGGGTGGCAAACGGCTGAATGGCCTGGCTACCTGTTTTTCCCCAGCTGGCCCTGAGCTTCAAATGGGAAAACACATTGATGTCTTTGATAAAGTTTTCCTGGGTCAGGTTCCATCCCAGCGCCAGGGCAGGGAACGTACTGTAGCGATTCGATCCGTGGAATTTGGAAGACCCGTCCCTACGAATGGATGCGGTGATCAGATATTTGTCTTTATAGGAATAGTTCACGCGGCCCAACATGGAAAGCAATCTCCATGGCGTGGGCCCTGAGGATACTGCCGGTGAAGCTGAAAGTCCCAGGTTGCTATACCCCAGGGCCGGAATCAGCAAACCGGTGCCTGTGGCGTCAAAATAATGATCCTGGTATTGTTGGGTTTCCAAGACGGCGACGGCGTCAATGGTGTGATCTCCGCCAAAGGTGTGTTTATAACTCAGCGTGTTGGTTTCCTGCAGGGTGAGTGCTTCCAGGGAACTTTGAGAGGCACTCGGATTGCCGTTGGTCACCGTCGTTCCGTTGAAGGACTTACCGTTCTGATTGAGATGATTGACCACGTAGGTGACCTCCAGGGCCAAGCCATCGATGAATTCATAGCGTACATTGCCGGTAATGTTCTCATAGGTCCTGGTCACCAGGTTATTGCGGTCATACAGGAGGGCTACCGGATTGGTCTTCAATGAGCCTACAGGGTCCACCAATACATAGTCCCCATTGGGTTGATATATAGGCGTCGTGGGTGCCCATACCAACGCTTGTACCGCCGGATTGCTGGTACCACTCTGCAATTGGGTATTCCTATTGGTCTGGCTGTTCACCGACACATTGAGGTTAAAAGACAATTTATCGGTAATCTGCGTAGAAATATTAGAGCGCAGGCTGTATCGTTTATAATCGGAAGCCTCTATGGTTCCCTCCTGACTCAGATAGTCCCCCGAAATAAAATAAGTAGTCTTATCCCCTCCGCCTGATACGCTGAGTTCATGCTCATGCCCCAGCGCATCGCGAAACACTTCTTTCTGCCAATCCGTTCCTCCATTTTGTTTAAAATCGTTAATCTGATCTTCGGTATAGGTGGGATTGAGTCCCAATATCGCGTTCCGTGTATTGACCAGTTCGGCGAATTCCCCTGCGGACAACAGGTCATAAGTACGCAATACTCTGGAACCGGATACCTTACCCGAATAATTGACGTGGATCGCTCCCTTCTGTCCTTTTTTGGTAGTAATGATCACTACACCGTTAGCCCCGCGGCTTCCGTAGATCGCCGTGGAGGAAGCATCTTTAAGGATCTGAATAGACGCAATGTTATTCGGATTTATCGTAGAAAAGTCCGCGCCGACAAATCCATCGACCACATAAAGCGGATCATTATTGCCGAGCACAGAGTTGGCACCCCGGATGCGAATGCGAACATCTCCGCCCGGAGCTCCTGTGGCATTGGTGACTTCCACACCCGCAGCACGCCCCTGGAGCACCTGGTCCAGCCGGGTCACCGGTTGGGTCTGATATTGCTCGGAAGAGATCGTCGTAATGGCGCCGGTCAAATCGCCCTTTTTCTGAGTACCATAACCGACCACCACCAACTGATTTAATCCGGTTGTCGTAGGAGTAAGGGCAATTTGCAGGGAGGAACCGGTGGCAAGGACGGTTTTGGTTTGATACCCCAGGTAGGATACGATCAGTACGGCATTATCCGGAGCCGAAAGGCTAAAACGGCCATCCGGACCGGTAGTGGTACCAATCGTACTTTCCTGTACCTGGATGGTCACCCCCGCCAGTCCGTTTCCGGTCACTGAGTCTACGACCCGTCCGCTAATATCCATTTGGCGGATCATTAGCGGTGCAGCCGGGGTTTGTTCCTTCAACTTGACGATGATAATGTTTTTGTAGATGCTGTAGGCCAACGGCTGGTTGTCGAAACAAGCCTCAAGGATATCATTCAGAGAAGCATCTTTCTGATGAAGCGTTACGGAGGAGGCCTGCTTCAGGTCTTCATTGGTATAGATGAAATTATAGCCCGTTTGTTCTCTGATTTCATTGAATACTTTCTTGAGGGGTATGTTCTTTCCCGATATGCTGATTCGCTGGGCATATAGAGAAGAGGCGCTAACCTGTATACAGGCCGTTAGTAATACAATTGCTGTTAATTGCATAACCATAGCTGATTTGGAAGTAATAAAGCATAACAGCCGCTTTTCTTTGAAAAGAGCATTGAAACACATACCTTTGAATTTAGGAGTGAATAATTGCAATTTGCCACACAGATTGCCGAATTAATTCATTCGACCACACCGGAAGTGTTGAAGCCGCTTCCGGTTGTTTTTTGGGTAATCAACCATACATAAGTCAAAATTTTTAAGGTGAAACAATGATATTTTTATCCTGAATTTTGAAATGAATACTCCCGGTGCGTTGCAAGACTTCGAACACCCCTGAGACCATAATATTGCGCGGAATTGATCCGGTAAAATGCTGTGATATTTCTCCTTGTATCGTGACACTGACATCATACCAGCGGGCGATCTGCCTCATGACGGTATGGATGTCATCGTCTTCAAACCAAAACAAATTGTCTTTCCAGGCTACCACGCTTTTTTCGTTGATGTCGCGGACCACCTTCACGGTACCTGTCTTATCGATCTGAAGCTGTTCGCCCGGATGAATCATCCGGGATGGGGAACCCGACGCCGGCTGCACTTTCACCAGTCCTTCCAGTAAGGTCACCTTAATCGCCGATTCATCTGCATACGCATTCACGTTAAAATGCGTACCCAGTACGTTGATCGCCAGACTTCCCTTTTCGACAATAAAAGGTTTGGTCTCGTCGGGAGCTACCTCAAAATAGGCTTCACCTGTCATCTGTACTATTCGCTCCTTACCGGAAAAGGCCGTGGGAAACCGAAGGGAAGAACTGTCATTCAACCACACTTTGGTCCCATCCGGCAATACCAGCTGGTATTGCCCTCCCCGGGGAGTGCGAAGCATGTTGTACTCCGGAGACCCTTGTGCCGAAGCGTTCGTTCCGTTTTTATTATATGCCAGCGTACCGCTGTTGATCTTAAGGACAGTGACGTTTCCCTGTTGAGTCAATCGGCCTGTACGGGCGCTGTCCAGAATGATGGTCTGGCCGTTGGCCAGAGTCAACATTGCCTTATTACCCCCCGGTTTGATGTCCTGGCTGGAACTGATGGCACCGTCAGTCAGGTTCGCATGCTGGTGCGGGGAAATCCACCAATAAATCGAAATACTTAACAGGCCCAGCAATAATACGGAAGCAGCGGCCTTCATCCAGGCCGGCATGACCCAAATGCCTCGCGAAGGACGATCCGCCGCGTCTGCCTGCGCATAAATCTGATCCAGCACCTGCGGCCAATCCCGCTGGGCACTTTCTTGGTCATGGCCCACTTTATGCCAGAGCCGCCACAAATCCTGCTTTACGGCATCATTTTCATCCAGATCTGCAAACCGGTCCCAAAATTCACGAATCTCCTCGGGAGTTCCGGTATCCTGAATGTAACGCTGGAATAAATACTGTAGTCTTGACTGATCAGATGGCATGAAACAAGCTTGATACCATAATGACGGTATCAGTCGGACAAGGGGACTATTGGGTTTGGAAAAAATTACCGGCTAAGCACTCCCGCCACCCATAAAAAGGTAAACGCCGCTTTGCCGGCCTGGCTGCTTCTGAGAAAATCACCGATTGCCTTGGTGGCTGCGGTGATGCTGTTTTTGACGGTGTTGGGAGAGAGGTTTAATGCAGCCGCGATCTGATCGTGGGTCAACCCCTCTTCCCTGCTTAAGGTATAAATCAGTTTTCTTTTAGGAGGCAGGCTGTGGATCGCCTTTTGCAGCAAAGTCATGATTTCTGCATCAATCATTAATTCGTCTGCACGCTTCTCAGGGGTACCTTCCATGCGTTCGGCATATACCTCTCTGAGCTTCTTTTGCCGCGAAGCAGTACGCAGAAAATCCATGGCTTTGTGGTAGGCGACTTTATGCAAAAATGCATCCAGCTGTCGGATATTGGGCAACAAATCTCTGCCGATCCACAACTTGAGGAATACATCCATGACAATTTCTTCGGAGATTTCCGGGGACTTAGTCACCTTGAGCATATAGAGATACAATTTCTGCCGGTAGCGCGCAAACAATTTGTTAAACGCCGTCTCATCCCCGTCCGCGATACCGGAAAGCAAATTGTAATCGTCGTAATATATGCTATAAGTGGGCAATAGAACTTGTTGCTTTGGTTTGCTAAACCAAAACTACTAAAAAAGATCAGTATTTTTCCAAGAGGAAATTTTTTACCCCCTTCCCATGCGCACAGCGATTCGATAAGGAAGGCCCCCGAATGCTCCGCGAAAACTGCCCGGATCAACGAGTTTGCGTGCTGTCTTTCCCTTCGATCTTGATCTTATCCAGGAAGGGATCCAGCTCTTTGCGTTCCATTGGCAGATTGGGGTAATGGTTCAGCCAGTTGATAAAGTCATCCTGGATTTTCTGGGTCCATCCGCCCACAAAATGTTCATTCTTCCACTCGTAGGTGTGGTCGTTGATCCGCTCATGTTGAAACTCGTCTTTTAATTTAATGAATTCTGCCGACAACACCACCTCATTGACCAGGAAAGAGGGAATAAAAATGACGCCG
>Ga0164242_10000842_pt1 | contig 36590 bp, 33 predicted proteins | sample OricomgcompostMG_FD_108783 | JGI IMG/M metagenome (GOLD analysis project Ga0164242, IMG submission 108783) | Miracle-Growth compost microbial communities from Emeryville, California, USA - Original compost - Miracle growth compost (MG) ... | reverse complement strand
GTCCGATGCCGGCGGCGGGCGCGCCGCCACGATGTACAGCCTGCTGGGCACGGCCAAGCTCAACGACATCAACCCAGAAGCCTATCTGCGCCATGTGCTAACGGTTATCGCCGAGCATCCGGTCAACCGCGTCGATGAGCTGTTGCCCTGGAACGTGACGCTTTAAGCGTCGGCTTCGCCCACTATCTCGGTGGGCTCGTCAATGCGGCCCACACCGGGTGCTTACGGTGAAGCCGCCATGCAATGCCAACATGCGGCGCGTCAGCGCCGATGCGCTGTGCAGAATTCCGGCCGACTGCCAGTCCGCCGAACCAGGAAAAAACGCACTGTTGCCGTATTGCTGTTTTACGCGGCGCAGTTCATCGGCCACGAGGCCCAGCGCTTGATCCCAACTTACTCGGACGAACGTATCAGCCCCCCGGCGCGTGGTGTCGCCGCGTGTGGATTTGTCGAGGAACCCCTTTCGCACCGCCGGGTGTGCTATGCGATCGGCGGCATATATACGGCTATGAAATGCCGTGAGCATCTTCGTGGGGTGTGGGTCTCCTTCGAAAGGCTCCACACGCAGGAGGCGGCCGGATTGGACAACCGCACGGATCATGCCCCAATGAGTTGCCGTGATCACGCTCGTCTCTTTGGTGGCGGCCAACGTCACGGCTGGTGCTGCAAGCACGCCGGTAGCTACCCCGGCAGCCTCCATGAAGCGGCGACGGGAAATACCGGTGGTCATGCCGATGGATTGGGTGTCAGTGGTGTTCATGATTCGCTCTCTCTTATGGTTTGGCGTGCGTCTGGAGATATTCCGTGAGCAGCGCCAACTCGGCGGGCTGCAGGGCGGCATTCTTGGCCATGATCTTGAGTATTCCAGGCCACTGGTTCGCGGTGAACTCTTTGGTGTTGTGCACGGCGTGGCATGCACTGCAGCGCATGTGATAGAGCTTCACCGCACGCTCCCAGACGACAGACTGGTCGTCGGCTAATGTCGAGGGAGCCACGTAGGCGCCAATACGGGCGTGTATCCAGGTATTTCCGTAGTCGTCCTTTTGCTCTGACAGCTTCGCCTCGTCCGTCGGCGGTTCAGTTAGCGTGGCAACGACGATTCGCTTTCCTTGATTCAAGAAGAACGACGTGCCGTTTCCTTTCTGAAACCAACCGTCGATGGAGAATGCTCGCCCCCTCGATGCGGCGCCGCCGCTCTCGAGGTGGAGTTCGCTACCTGGAAAGAGAGTCCCGATCTGATGTGCGAGAGAGATATCGCTATAGATCGGCGTGAGCTGTGTTGCATATTCAACCCCGGTATCTGGAGATCTGGAAGGGGGGGCAGCAAGGCAAGTTTGCAATCGCAGGAGCGCCAGCGCAGCCGCCAGCGCAAACGGCCAATAGCGATGTTTGCAATCCTGGCCGTAATCGGCATTGGTCGAACTTTCTGAGGTAAGTATGTGAAATATCATGGCAAGCCTCTCTATGCTGCCGTTCCGTCGGCCGAGAAGTTCTGCTCCATGTGGCGCGACGGCGCATGTTCGCCCTACCTCCTTGCTCCGGGAGATTAGGGTAAAAAAGTTTCCGAGATGACAGGGACCGGTGAGCAGAGCCTGTTGGGCGAGTCAAGAGTACAACGCCGCACGTTCCACGGGAGAAAAAAAGAGGCTCGAAATTGATCGGCGTCAATTAAAGAGGCGACCGCGGCGCGATGATGGCCATATGCCTGGATATGGCCGCCCGACCAGGGGCATCATTCATCGGAGGCGTCGTGAAAAACGTACTTATTCCCGTCGATGGGTCGAACAATTCGTTACGCGCCGTGCAGTACATGATTGACTCTATCCGGGAGAACGGCCCTTGTGCCATCCACTTGCTGAACGTGCAGCTTCCTATTGTTTCCGGGACAGTGTTGTCTTTCATCGATCGGGCCACAATCTGGAAGTACTACGAAGACGAGGCCAGCACTGCCTTGGCAGGCGCAAAAGCGGCTCTGGACAAATCGGGAATCGCTTATGAAGCGACCCTGCTGGTCGGCAATATTGCCGATTCGATCAAGAGCTACGCCACGGAACGCCATTGTGATCATATCGTCATGGGAGCGCGAGGCCTGGGTGCAGCGAGAAGCCTGCTCCTGGGGTCGGTAACCGTGAAGGTGCTGCACTCGGCACATATTCCGGTCATCGTGGTCAACGAGGGCCACGAAACATGAGCGCTCCGGATAGCGATCGCTCCCTGGCCGCGATCGCATGGGATCTCATCAAAGATCCCATGTTTGCACTGCTACTGGCTGGAGGGCTTCTTTATCTGGTTCTTGGCGCCTGGTATGAAGCCGCCCTCCTGCTGCTGTTCGTGTTCGTCATATTCGCGCTGACCGCGGGCCAATCCTTTCGAACGGCGCACGTCTTGGATGCCCTCGGGCGCTTGGCCGCCCCCAAAGCCATGGTATTGCGGCGAGGCGAAAGATGCTGGCTCCCTTCGAGTGAGCTGGTTCCCGGTGACATCGTATTTCTGGCCGAAGGAAACAGGGTGCCCGCGGACGGCTGGCTGATTGACGGCAAAGGATTGATGGTCGACGAATCCCTCCTCACGGGCGAATTTCAGCCTGTGTTCAAACCAGCCTCTTCCCAAGCAAGTGCACCCTCCTATTCCACGGAAAATGCCGATCTGTCGTGTGGATCACTGGTGCTTTCAGGCACCGGCGCCATGCGCGTGAGTGCTGTCGGTAACAACACTCGGCTGGGAGCGCTCGGCCAATCGATGCGCCGGCTTGCCCCGGAGCGGGCGCCATTGGAAATGCAGACTCGCCGTTTCATCTTTCGGTTCATGTGGATGGGCTTCGCATTGTCGCTAGCCACTTGGGCGCTGTATGTCCACATGCGTGGCGGCTGGTCCGAAGGAATGTTGGCGGGTATCGCGCTGGCCATGAGCCTTCTTCCGCAGGATTTTCCGGTAATCGTGACTGTCTTCTCGGCCCTGGAAGCTCAGCGCATCGCAACCCAAGGGGTGCTGGCTCGCAAGCTGAGCGTGGTGGAGACGCTTGGCAAGACCACCGTACTATGCGCCGACAAAACGGGAACGATGACAACCATGACTATGGCGGTGCGTCGGCTGTACCTGGATTCAATGCGTATTGACGTGCCCGCTCCCGGACACCCTTATCCGGGATTGGCATCTCGTGGTATGCGCGGCCTGGCCGAAACTCTGGTTCTCGCGAGCGATCCCGATTCGGGCGATGCAATGGAAGATGCCTTTCGGCGGTTTGCGTCGGAATTGCTTGGGTCCTCGGAGCCCGAGGGCCCATCCGAATGGACTTTGATGAAAACCTACCCATTCTCGACCGAACTATTGGTTGTCATTCATGTGTGGCGGAACACCCGCGATAATCGGCTAAAAATCGCATGCAAAGGCGCGCCCGAGGCTGTCTTTCGGCTTTGCGGACTGCCCGCGCCGCAAGTGGTTTTGTTGGAATCCGAAGTCCAGCTCATGGCCGCGGAGGGTCTGCGCGTGCTGGCCGCCGCCCATGCCAGCCTTCCGGACGGCCCGCTACCCGATCATCCAAGCGGCTTTTCACCCATGTCATTTTCCGGACTGGTTGGGCTGGAGAATCCGCTGAAGTCGGGAGTTGCCGATGCCGTCGCGGCGTGCCGGGCGGCTGGCATCCGGGTCTTGATGCTGACCGGAGATCATCCAGCGACGGCAAAGGCAATCGCCCGCCAGGCGGGCATACCCTCGGATGCTGTGATGCTGGGAGACGCCCTGGCCCACGAAAGCGACGACCATTTGCTGAATTTTGTCCGACAGGTTTCGGTCTACGCTCGCGTCAGACCTGAACAAAAGCTGCGTCTGGTTCAGGCGCTCAAGCAAAGCGGTGCCATCGTCGCCATGACCGGAGATGGCGTCAACGATGCACCGGCGCTGCGCGCGGCGCATGTCGGAATCGCCATGGGAAAACGCGGCACCGATGTCGCGCGCGAAGCAGCCGCCCTGGTTCTCACCCGGGATGATTTCTCCGACATTCTGGGAGCGATCGGCCAAAGCCGAAGGCTGTTCGACAATCTCGCCAAGGCGGTCGTCTACATCGTCGCCGCGCACATTCCTATCGCCGGCCTGGTGATCATCCCATTGGTCTTGGACTGGCCCGAGGTGCTTCGACCCGCCCACGTGGCATTCCTTGAAATCGTGATCGGCCCGCTCTGCAGTCTCGCCTTCGAGTCGCTCGGGGCCGAGCCGGACCTCATGAGCCGTCCCCCCTTGCCCGCAGCCAAGCCGCTGTTTTCGTTAAAGGTTTTTTTGATTGGCGCCACCCAGGGCGTAACACTGTTGACCTGCACCGTGATCTTATACGGATGGGCCCAGCGAAATGGGCTGCCGGGGGACAGTGCCCGGGCACTTGCTTTCTGCACTCTCGTCCTTGGCAATCTTGCGTTGATGATCAATAACCGCGCCACGGTGCGACAGCGGAGCAAGACGGGCGAGAAACCAGCCTGGCTTGCGACCACCGCCACATTGGCCATGCTGCTGCTCGCCCTGGAGTGGCCGCTATTGCGCCAACTGTTCGATTTCGGCCCTTTGAATGCCGGAGAGTGGGCAATCGCCCTGCTAGGCGCAATTGTGGTGTGGCTCATTGTCCATGGCATCCTTCACTGGAGCGGGCCGCCATGGATGTCGCATCAGGCACAATGCCGGGGGGCACGATGAACCTCGTACCGGCTAAGCCGGCGGTGCGCGCAATACGCGCCACGGTCCTGCGCCTAGCCGCCGCGATAGCCAGCCTGCTCAGTGCTGGCGCCATGCCTGCTTCGGCCCAGCCATCGGCCGAAGACGTCATTCGTGCTTTTCGCCATGAGGTTACGCCCGCATTGTCAGTACCCACCGACGAGCAGACACACTATGGAATCCTGGCGCTTCATGCCCTGGAAACGACAGGTATTCGGTTTTCCGGCCCGCAATATGTCATTGTGGTCGATCGCAACGTCAAAGTTCAGGCAGCCATGATTTACTGGCTGGCTTCCAGTACCTCTCACACTTATGTGGGTGGAGCACCGGTCTCCACCGGGCGCATCGGCCAGTTCGACCATTTCGAAACGCCAACGGGCGTATTCGTCCATACCCCGTCGAACCCGGATTTCCGCGCCGCGGGAACGAAGAACGCAAATGGTATCCTGGGCTATGGCGTCAAAGGTATGCGAGTCTACGATTTTGGCTGGCAGCAGGCCCGTCGAGGCTGGAGCAGGCAAGGCATCAGCACGATGCGCTTGCAGATGCATGCAACGGACCCCTACTTGCTGGAACCAAAACTCGGAACGCCTCAATCCAAAGGTTGTATCCGCATCCCTGCCGCGCTGAACCGATTGATCGACAGGATGGGGTTATTGGACGCCGATTACGAGCGTGCCGCCGGCCTGGCTTCTCCACCGTGGGTATTACTGCGCGACAGAACGCCGGCTTACGGCGCGGGACGGTATCTGATCGTAGTCGAAACCGTGCGTCGCGAGCGGCCGGACTGGTCGCCTCTTCCCGGCGCCGCAAAGGCAAAGCCGTGATCTTCATACCGTCGACGGCCGGGCCGGAATACGTCCATGCCCATCGGCGGGCATGCCAAATGTCTTTGGACCCACCCCGCTCATCGTTTCAGCAGTGCGCGCAAGTCCGACAAGGGCCGGGTATTGATCACGTCTTCCGCCGTGAGCCACGCGCGCCGCGCTTGATCGACGCCGAAGCGCATATATTGGAATGCAAGCGTGGAATGAGCATCTGTCGATACAGCCAATCTGGCGCCCTTGAGTTTGGCCATGTGGGCATGAATATCGTTCAAGTCCAAGCGGTCCGGCTGCGCATTGATTTCCAATATGCACCCGGACTCCGCCGCTGCCGAAGTAATACGATCCATGTCCAGTTCATAGGGTTCGCGCTCGCCGATCAGTCTTCCAGTCGGATGAGCCAGTATGGATACGCGGGGGTGACGCATGGCGCGCAGCACGCGTTCGGTTTGGACGTCGCGTGGTAGATCGAAGTGGGAGTGGACCGCGGCGACGACAATGTCCAGGCGCGCCAATATCGTATCCGGGAGGTCGAGACTGCCGTCTTTCAGGACATCGACCTCTATGCCCTTGAGTATGGTGAAGCCCGAAGTGGAAGCATTCAGCGCGTCGACGACACGCATCTGACGCATCACGTCGTCGGGGCTGAGCCCATGCGCGACAGCCATGCGTCGGCTATGATCGGTGAGTGCCATGAATTGGTAACCGCGCATACGCGCGGCGGCGGCCATGTCCTCAATGTTGGCGGTTCCATCGGTCCAATCGGAATGCACGTGCAGATCCCCGCGAATGTCCGCGATTTCCAATAGCGGTGGCAAACAATGGCGCTGCGCCAGCACGATCTCGCCGCGGTCCTCACGCATTTCCGGAGGAATGTACTGCATCGCCAGCGCCTCGTAGATGCCCTCTTCAGTGGCGCCGGCGATGCGCGTGCCATTTTCGTCGACCAGCCCATATTCGTTGAGCTTCCACTTTCGCTTGACCGCCAGCCCACGCAAGGCGATGTTGTGCGCTTTCGAGCCCGTGAAATACAGCAATGCGGCGCCATAGCTCTTCGCCGGCACTGCGCGCACATCTACTTGCAGGCCGGATCGCAGGACGACGGTAGTGCGGGAAGGGCCATGAGCCAGAACCTCGGAGACATTCTCGTAGGCGGCCAGCTTTCCGCTCACCGACGAACCGTGCGTGGATGTGACAAGGATGTCGAGATCGCCCACCGTATCGCGGCGGCGGCGGTAGCTGCCGGCGATCGCCACGCGCCCACAGCCGCGAAGATACGCCGACAACGCCGTAGCTTCCTGTTCCGCCACGGCAATCTTGAATCGGCGCTCGGCGACGGGCTTGTCCAGCGCCTGAGAGAGTTTTTTTTCCAATGCCGGGCCAAGGCCCCGTACCTCGCGCAGTTTGCCCTGGTCGGCGGCTCGGCGCAATTCATCGAGAGTGCGTATTTTCAATGTGTCATACAGTATCTTGACACGTTTAGGCCCCAAGCCAGGCAATGCCACCATTTTCGTTACATCGCCAGGCATGGAGACTTTCAATTGGTCCAACTGGTCGAAATGGCCGGTCTGCACAATCGCGGCGATCTTGCCGGCCAGATCCCTGCCTATTCCGGGCAGTCCGCTCAATCCCCGATCCTCGGCCAGCATGACCGATACGCTGCGCGGAAGGCCCTCCACCGTCCGGGCTGCACGCCTGTATGCGCGTACGCGAAAAGGGTTCTGCCCCGAAATTTCCAACAGGTCGGCCACTTGATCGAACATTGCCGCAATTTCACTATTTTGCACCGGCATGGCGACACTCCTTGTGGTTCATGCATACCGAGCCTGCCGGCGCGCGTCGAAAGGTCGCCATACATCGGCCCAAAACCGCGGCGGCATACTGACACGCCTTAAGGATTGCTGGCCCCCGTATGGCCTATATTGCCCCGCTGGGCAGCGCTGTTATTTGACCGCGATCAATATGCGATCCCGCCACCAGGCCAACATGGTATCGCGTTGCCAGATTGGGACGTGTTGAGGAAATTCAACGGTTATCACACAGGCCGGTCAATGAAGTATTGGTCTGCCCGAGTGAAGAAAATCGTACTCTTTCGTATAGAACAGCCGAGGCTCAAACGCCAAACCAGGAGATACACATGCCCTTGCCTCTCGCCGACAGCAGCCATTTGGCTACCAACGTGCGTCACGATCTTGACGAGATCAAACACGACATCGAAGACATTTTGCGTCATCTAGGCGATGCCGCCGATGAACAAACGGAGGAACTCAGAGAGAAAGTCAGCAACGCGCTGAGCCGACTGCGCGACATTCAGAACCAGACACAGACGAAGCTTCACACGGCGGGCCAACAAACGCAAAAGTTTGTTCAAGAAAGGCCGTGGACGGTGATTGCGACAACCGCAGCGGCGGCTTACGCCATCGGATTTTTGATGCGACCGCGTCATTGACCAAGCAAAGAGCAAGCCTTCGTTCGAATAAGCGTGCTGCCCCGTCCTTCCATGGCCTGTAATGCGCTCTCGGCAAAACCGCCCTCGCCTCTTTCGACGATCAGCACGCGGTTTGGACTCGGAATATATTTACTACCGATCTTCTCGATGTCTCCGAACGGAGACCGGGTTCTGAGTCGACTTCTCAGAGCATGAGCTCATCAGCTTGAGGCAGATGAGCCGCGGACCCGCACAGCCGGCCCACCAGTTCGGATTCATATGGGCAGCCCCGCCAAAGTACGCTGCCCAGCAGCGCACCGAACATTGCGTCCGTACCTGACGTATGGCCAGTGTTCATCGCTCGTTTTGCGAGTAGTGCCGATAAAGTCATGCTGCCATAACCGATCGCCTCCAGCACGACACGTATCCACGGAAGGTCATCTCCATGCGCCGTGCATCCGATCCAAGCTTGGCCGGCTGAATCACTACGCGTGCTTTTGGCTGCAATAGCTTTGCCGAATTCACTTAGGAATACCATGCAATCGACGTCGAGCAACGGGCTGGTCTTCAATCCGCATATGTAGCCTGTCAGGAAATCGCCCCAAAACAAGGTCATGCCCGAGCCTGCTTCAATAAGCGGTAAAGCCGCACCCACCGCACCGGAAATATCGATCCGGCGCGTGCTGGAAACCAGCATGGGCAAACGCGACTGCGCCTGCTCCAGCACAAACCCGGCCTCATCTGATTTTGGCTCGGCATCATAATTTTTCAACAACAATGCGGCTAGTCCGTCTGAGTGGCTGTGGGCTTCCAGCCGCGCCATCACGACCTGCCACGCCAATAGCACCTCGGGTTCGCGCAAATCCAATTTTCACCTCCATAGACATATATGTCGCGCGGATGGCTTGTCTCGGGTCTTGTCATCGAGCCATGCCCTGGCGCGGACTGCTACGAGTCCATAGTCGACTCCGGGTGGCTGATGACGACTTTCAGCGCGTTTTCTGCCGCGGCGTTGCCAAATACTTCGTAGGCTTTCAAGATTTGATCGAATGTAAAGTGGTGAGTAATCAAATTCGCCGGCGCCAGCTTCTTCGACTGGACTGTTTTGAGCAACATTGGTGTGGTATTCGTATTGACCAGGCCGGTAGTCAGAGTGATGTTTTGAATCCAAAGCTTCTGAAGCTCGAGGTCGACGCTCTTGCCATGGACGCCGATATTGGCTATGTGGCCACCCGGCCTGACTATATGCTGGCAGATATCGAAGGTTTGCCGCACTCCCACAGCCTCGATCGCGACATCGACACCGTCTTTTGTCTGAGCAAGAACCGCTTCGACCGCATTGCCGTCAGCGCTGTTTACCACATGCGTCGCGCCGAATTTCCTGGCCAAGTCCAGGCGTGAGCGATCCGTGTCTATCATGATGATTTTGCTGGGGGAGTAGAACTGGGCCGTCAGCAGCGTCGCCATGCCTATCGGCCCGGCGCCGATGATGGCGACCGTATCTCCAGGCTTTACGGTGCCGTAAAGAACGCCTATTTCAAAGCCAGTGGGAAAGATGTCGCTGAGCATGACAAGCGCTTCCTCGTCCTCTCCGTCCGGAATGGGGTAAAGGCTGTTGTCGGCATGCGGAATGCGCACATACTCCGCCTGGGTTCCATCGACCAGATGTCCGAGTATCCAACCGCCGTCCTCACAATGGGCGTACATTTGTTTTTTGCAATACTCGCATTTTCCGCAAGAGGTGATGCATGAAATCAGGACGCGGTCAGACTTTTTGAAAGAACGGACGGCGCTGCCTACCTCCTCGACGACGCCAACCCCTTCGTGTCCGAGTATTCTTCCGCTGCTGACGGTAGGCACGTCGCCTTTCAGGATATGCAGATCCGTGCCACAGATGGTGGTTCTCGCGACTTTTATGATTGCATCGGTCGGGTGAAGAATGGCCGGTGCGGGAACGGTTTCCCAGGCTATTTTCCCGGGTCCGAGGTAGACAAGGGCCTTCATGGTGGATTGACGCGTCATATCGAACTCCTTTGTCCATAGCGGACCGGATTCTCACAAAATGATGTTTACAGACTATTCGAACGGTGTCGCATGATGTTGACGTCAATCAAATAGCCGTGAAATGGACTATTTCCCGTCACCTTTCAACCGTGTTTTGGAGCGAGGCAGGAACGATAAAAATATATCTTCACCATTTGCGCCAGCGCCAGGTACATAAGCACCAACAGACCCAGGGCCGGAAAATAGGGCCAAGGCAAGGCTATAAAGCCAAAGAAGCCGGCCAGCGGCGAAAATGGAATGATCACAGCGGCCGAGAGAATACTGGCCGCTGCAACCCACAACGCGGGATGCGGTCGGCTGAGGAAAGGGTTGCCGCGGGTGCGGATGATGAAAATGACGAGAATCTGGGTGGCCAGAGATTCGATGAACCAACCTGTCTGAAAGAGCGCTTCGTCCGCATTCAGAACCGTCAACAACAGGTAGAACGTGACGAAATCGAATAATGAGCTGACCGGCCCCAGCACCAACATGAAATTACGCAGCAGCTTGACATCCCAGTGTTGGGGCGCGGCAGTTTCCGCCTTGTCCACTTCGTCCAGAGGCAGTACCGTCTCGGACAGGTCGTACAGAATGTTGTTCAGCAATACCTGAGTCGGCAACATGGGTAAAAATGGCAGAAACAGGGCCGCCCCGGCCATGCTGAACATATTGCCAAAGTTCGAACTGGTGCCCATCATGATGTACTTGCGGATATTTGCGAAGGTTCGACGCCCTTCATCGACACCATTTTCGAGCATGGACAAGTCGTGTCTCAGCATGATCAGATCGGCCGAGTCCTTGGCAACATCGACCGCGGTATCCACTGATATGCTTACGTCGGCATTGTGCAAAGCCGGGGCATCGTTGATTCCATCCCCCATGAACCCAACGACGTGGCCCCGTCTGCGCAGAGCCAGAATGAGACGGCTCTTCTGTATAGGATTGAGGCGGCAAAACAGGTTGGCGGCCTCAGCCTGCAAAGACAAGGCATGGTCATCCAGCTTGGCGATTTGATCCCCCATCAGCACACCGGCGACGGGGACGCCCAACGCGTTACACACATGCTGCGCGACAAGCTCGCTGTCGCCCGTCAATATTTTTACCGCGATCCCTCTTCTGGATAAATTGGCGATTGCCTCGCCAGCGTCTTTTTTGGGTGGATCCAGAAACGCCGCATAGCCTGCGAAGACCAGGTTGCTTTCATCCGCGAGTGTCGCATGACCGACGTCGGCCGGTATATTTTTCCAGGCAATTCCCAGTACTCGATAACCGTCCGCGCCGAGCCTATTCAGCGTCTGTCGTGCCAGAGAACGGGATTGATCCGTCCACGGCGCTGCCTGCGCATCCGGACGTTCATATCTATCGCAATGCGCCAAGACATCTTCGGGGGCGCCCTTGACTATCAGAAAACGTTCGTCGGAGCGTTGCAGTAATACGGATAGCCGCCGCCGCTCAAAATCGAACGGCACTTCGTCAATTTTGCTCCACGCACGAGCGTCCACGGGCTCGCCGGCAAGAATGGCGTCCTCCAGAGGAGTATGTATTCCTGTCTCAAAACAGCTGTTGAGATACGCCAGCTCCAATACGCGATTGTTGTTCTGATTGGCTATGTCCACGTGACGGGACAAGCTGATTTTCGCCTCGGTGAGAGTACCTGTCTTGTCTGTGCATAACATATCCATGGCGCCGAGATTCTGCATGGCGGACAGTCGCTTGACGATTACGCCATGCCTGGCGAGCCGAAGCGCGCCGCGTGATAATGTCACGGTCACGACCATAGGCAACAATTCCGGCGTCAGCCCCACGGCCAGAGCCAGGGAAAAAAGAAAGGATTCTAGCCACGGGCGGTTGGCCAACCCATTGGCCAGAAGAACAAACAGCACCAGTAAAAATGTGACACGCAAAATGAGGTGGCCAAATCGGCGTATCCCATCATCGAACGCCGTCGAGGGACGATTCTGAGAAAGGGCGCCCCCCACCATTCCAAGCTGGGTATATTTTCCCGTCCTGACGATAAGCACGGACGCCATTCCGGATATGACACTCGAACCCATGAAAACGGCATTCGTAGCGCATTCCAGAGGGGCGTCGCCAGGTACGGCATGCGCGTGTTTCTCGACGGGGAATGGCTCCCCCGTCAATGCCGCCTGCTGAACGAACAGGTCGGCGGCGCTGAGCACCAGCCCGTCGGCAGGAACCAGACTGCCTGCCGATAGGCTGATCACGTCGCCAGGCACCAGACCCTCAACCGCCACCTCCTGGTCGACCCCGTCGCGCCGCACCGTCGCCTTCAGGGCAACCGACTTCCGCAATCTGTCGGCCGCCAGTTCGGCCCTGTGCTCCTGAACATAGTCGAATACCACGCTGAGAACAACCATGAAGGCAATAATGCCCGCACTGATGATATCGCCCACCACCGCTGATACGGCGCCCGCGACCAGCAGCAATAAGACCAGCGGATTGCGCAAGCGGTCGAGGATTTCAAAAAATGGCTTCTTGTGACTGGGCGCGCTTAGTTGATTGGGCCCATATGTACGCAGGCGTCGTTGTGCCTCGGCGCTGGTCAAGCCCGCCGGGACAGAATGCGGTTCATGTTGCGGGGGCGCCGATCTCCACCAGCAGCCGGTGGCCTGTTCAGGCTCGGATATTGCTGATTCGGTATTTTTTTTGAACATGGAGGTTCAAACACCTGGCAAGGATTCAAGATATCTCACGATTCCTCTTCTAATTTTCCAGGCCGCGGCACCATCAACCTGACGCTCGTCCGAGCGAACTCAGCAGCCGGCGTTCAGGCTCAGATGAATATCGACGACGCCCTCGTGAGGCATGGAAAGCGTGAAACCAAATTTTTTGGCCAACCCTAGCATGCGGGAATTCTCGGCCAACACGGTGCCCACCATAGAAGCAGTGCCGCGCTCCCGACAATAACGAATGGCTTTGGACAGTAATTTGGAGCCCAGGCCTTTGGACTGTACACCCGGGCTTACGGCAATTCCCATCTCCGCCCGCTGATTATCAGGGTCGGCGATCAATCGTATTTCACCCAGGATCTCCTCATTTTCCGATTTGTTCCGCCCGACAATTATTAATGTCATTTCGCGGCTGTAGTCGATTTGAGTGACCCTCGCGAGCTCCGACTGAGGCAACTGGTGTACGGAACAAAAGAAGCGATTGCGAATGTCATCGGGGCCAAGTGTATGCAAAAATAACTGGTAGGACTGCGCATCTGATGGAAGAATAGGTCGCAACAAGACGGCGCCACCATTGACCTCCTCCTGGAAAAAATCCTCTTCAAGCTCTTTTGGGTAAGGTCGAATGGCGAGACGATCGGATCCCTGCAGCAAAAACGGTGCGACCCTTATTCGCGCGTCGAGCGCCATCGCGCCGTGCTCGTCAAGTAGCAGAGGATTGATGTCCAGCTCGACAATCTGGGGAATATCAATGATCAACTGGGAAAGCTTGACCAACGTCAAATACAAGCTTGGCAAATCGGCGGCGGGACGATCACGATAGCCCTGCAGCAGTCTGAATATCCGCGTATCAGCTACCAGATTCTCGGCAAGAGTCAGATTCAAAGGCGGCAAGCTCACCGAGCGGTCGTTAATGACTTGCGTGGCAACGCCACCGTGGCCGAACAATAAGATCGGACCGAACGTCTCATCCTCGGCCATGCCGAGAATCAGTTCATGCGCACCGGGCCGGTCGATCATGGCTTGAACGGCAAAGCCTGTCAGTCGAGCACCCGGACGGATCTTGCTTATCCGGGCAATCATATCCTGAGCTGCGGCGCGAACATGTTGTACAGATTCTAGGTTGAGCGCTACGCCGCCGACGTCAGATTTATGAGTGATATCGGGAGAGAGGATCTTCAGTACGACAGGGAACCCGATTTGCTGCGCGATCGCCACAGCGGCTTCGATGGTCGGTGCGGCACGGGTTTCGACTACGGGAATGCCGTAAGCTGCCAGCACGGACTTGGCATCGACTTCGTTAAGAAGGTAATGTTCATTGTCAAGGGCGCTCTTTACGATTTTTTTTGCTTGTTCGGTATCGACCGGGAAATCCATGGACCGCGAAGGGGGAGTCTGGAGCAGCAACTCCTGGTTCCTCCGATAGGCGAGCAGATACAAAAACGCCTGCACGGCCTCTTCTGGCGTCTGGTATGTGGGTATACCAGCTTGGTTGAAAATGTGCCTGGCTTCCGACACGGCCCGGCCGCCCAGCCAGCAGCCGAGGAGGTTGCGGGACGAGTCGACTATCAGCGGAGCGCACTCGCGCGCAATTGCCTCGCTTTTCACGATTGCCGTGGGCGCGTGTATGAAAAGCACGGAATCGGACACGCCATCGCCCAACACTACCGACAGCGTCTTGCCATAACGCTCAACGGGTGCGTCTCCCACAATATCGATAGGGTTGGCCCTGGACCAGGTGGCAGGCAAGATGGCATCGAGTCTGCATTTGGCTTCATCAGGCAGCGTGGCCGGCTTTTCTCCCGCCAGGCCCAGCGCATCGGCCGCCATGACTCCGGGGCCACCGCCGTTCGTCAGGATGAGCAGCTTGTCGCCACGCAAAGGCTTGGCGCGCGACAGGGTTTCAATAGCACTGAATAAATCCAGAGTCGTATCGACTCGCAGCATTCCCGCCCGCCTGATCGCCGCATCGAATACGACGTCCGATCCCGCCATTGCGCCCGTGTGTGATGCCGCCGCTACGGCTCCGGCTGCCGATCGCCCCGCTTTGACGACGATGACAGGCTTGTTGCGGGCCGCAGCGCGCGCCGCCGACATGAACTTGCGGGCAAACTTGATGGATTCCATGTAAAGCAGAATGCCGCGCGTGTCCGGATCGCTGGCCAGATAATCCAGCATGTCCCCGAAATCGATGTCAGCACTATTGCCGATCGAAATGAATTTTGAGAACCCGATGTCGTTTTCCGCCGCCCAATCCAAAACGGCTGTCGTGAGAGCCCCAGACTGGGAAACGAAAGCGATTTTCCCTGTGGATGCGGAAGCTCCCGCAAAACTGGCGTTCAAGCCTTGGCCGGGAACGATCAATCCTATGCAATTGGGCCCCAGAATCCTCAGGAGATGAGGTTTCGCAGCCTCCAGCATGGCCCGCTGCATACTTGCGCCATCCCCTGCGGATTGAACCTCAAGGCCTGCTGTCAGCACGATCGCGGCTTTGGTGCCTAAATGACCGAGTTGTCCTATCAAGCTTGGTACGGTGGCGGGCGGAGTGCATATGACGGCGAGATCTGGAATGGTGGGCAACGTCGACAGGTCGTGAAATGCCGGGAGGCCCGCAACGTGGTCGTACTTTGGGTTGACCGGCATGATCGGCCCCCGAAAGCCGCCCCGCGTCAGATTAAGCATAACCGTTGACCCCACGCTGTGGGGGCGCTCCGTGGCACCGATGACTGCGACGGAGCGGGGGCGGAACAAGTAATCCAGGTTGCGTACGCTCATTTTGAGGATCCGTTCAGAACTTGTCTGCCTTCAATAGAAAATAAGTTTTTCACGACGATTTCAGTACTTCAGTACATATGCTGCCCACCGTTAATCGCGATATTGGCTCCGGTGATGAAAGCCGCTTCGTTCGATGTCAGGAAGGCCACCAGGGCGGCAACCTCATCGGGCTCGCCCAGTCGCCCTATTGGTATCTCGGGCAAAATCCTCTCATTCAAGATATCCTTCGGAATCTTTGTCACCATGGGGGTGCGCAGGTATCCGGGCGAGACGGTATTCACCGTCACCCCTTTTTTTGCCACTTCCAGGGCCACGGACTTGGTGAAGCCATGGATTCCCGCTTTGGCGGCAGCATAATTCGCCTGCCCAAATGATCCTCTCTGCCCATTCACAGAAGATATATTGATGATTCGCCCCCACCCTCGCTCCGCCATGCCGCCCAATACCTGTTTGGTCATATTGAAGACGCTGTCCAGGTCGGTACGAAGCACAGCGTGCCAGTCATCAAGTGCCATTTTTCGGATAGACGCATCACGTGTGATACCCGCGTTATTGATCAGCACGTCAATGTCGCCCATCTCCTCCGAAATTCGCGCCACGGCGCTCTCACATGAAGTGTAATCAGCGACGTCAAGACAGAAAGCTCTGAATCCGAACCCATTCTTCTGTTGTTGATCCAACCATTCCGAGACGTGGCTATTATCCGGAGAATAGGTGGCGGCAACTTTCATGCCACTTTTGGCCAAGCGTTGACATAGAGCAGTCCCCAGCCCACCCATACCGCCTGTTATCACAGCCACCCGGGCCAAAGTCTGGGCTGACGCAGTCATACGGACCTCCAGCTAAAAGAAAACGACACCTTGCCTGAAATATCGGATTATGTTTGCAGCCTACCCCGGTGAATCACGAATATCTTGCGCTACATCAACTATGACGCTGATGAGAAAAAGCTCAGACCACCCCTATGGCCCCGGCAACTCTGGCGACTGTAGCGGCAATAGCTCCATCCGCATCGACCCAAACCCAATTGGCTGAGCCGTTTTGGTCCGCAAGCTGTGCCCGGACAATGTCCACTGTCGCATCGGATGCATCTCCACGGCGCGCGTCGACTCGCGCAAAAAGTGTTGGCGGCTTAGCGTGAAGCCAGATCCCCATGAACGGCACTTTCGCGGCACTTGCTATGCGTTCGACCCGTTCACGGTCAGTCGCCCGATCAAACACCGCGTCGGCCACCACCGCGTGGCCGCTGCTGAGGACGGTTTGCGCGCTCAGTGCCAAGGCGGCATAGACACGCTCCGAAACCTCCGGAGAATAAGCCTGCGCCGGTAAGCGCTCTTCGGCGCGTACCCCATAGAGGCGCTTGCGGATTCGATCGCTCGCGAGCACTCGCGCACCTGGCGCGGATCCGATTTTGTCCGCGATGGCCGCCGCGACTGTTGATTTTCCGGTGCCGCTCAACCCTCCAATCGCGACAAGGCGCGCGGGAGCGGGATTCAGAAAACGCGCCGCCAGCGCCGCATATGCCTTGGCCTCGGCAATCACCTTCTCGCGGCATGCGTCCGGCGCCTGCTCGGCTTGCGCGGCTGTGACATGGGCCCGGACGCTTGCCCTTATCGACATGAAAAACGGTATGAGCGGCAAGCCGTCAGTCTCGTCGCATTCATCCAGATAACGATTAAAAACGAGGTTGGCGCCTGGTTGAAGACGGCGATGCCATAAGTCCATCAGCAAAAAAGCAACGTCGTACAACACGTCCACCGTTGCCATGGACTCATCGAATTCAAGACAGTCAAAAAGAGTGGGAACGCCGTCTACCAGGCAAATATTGCGCAAATGCAAGTCGCCGTGGCACCGGCGTACCTTGCCGGCACGCGCCCGTGCATTGAGCAGCGATTCGTGGCGATGGAAGGCCGAGCGCAGGTCGGCGGTCAAAGTGGCGACCGCATCGGCCGAAAAGAGGTTTGCCGCCGTCAGCGCCTGTTCATTGATATCGAGCACCGACGCGATACCGGCGGCTCCCGTCCGCCGATGATCCGCCGCGGAATTTGTGTGAAAGCGCGCGACAGTGCGCGCCAGTTCAGTGAGCAGAGTCGGCGTCAACTGGCCTCGCGGCCCCATTCTGTCGAACAGCGTGTTTTCATCGAAACGTGCCATTTCAACCACGGCGTCGACCAGTTCGCCTCGCCCATCGAACATAAGTCGACCGTCCGTCTCTCGAGTGATGCATCGGACGCCCATGTAGAGTGCCGGCGCGGTTCGCCGGTTCAAGTCATACTCCCGGCAACAGGCAGCCAGACGCAACGCCGCCGTCGAAAAATCGACGTAGGGCAAACGGACGGCGCGCTTGAGCTTGAAAACTCTGTGTCCGACAAAGAAAATGGCCGAGATATGAGTGGTCGTCATGGCGACGAGCGCGGCTTGTTCGCCGTAGCTTGCCGGATTCTTTAAAAAGCTCAATACATCCGCCTGGTTTTGAACGATCACGTCGCCCCCTCGCGTATCGCGCTCCTCCGGATACTATGCGCCAGGACCAGCGTACGTTGGCGAGCCCATTCATGTATTGCGCTGGATCAAATTCGGTAAACCCTCCTGACTTAGACTGAACCATCGATATCCGATTGCTTAGCCACAGGAGATCGCCATGCTCGGACGTATCGCACTCGATCTGACCAACGACGTCAACCAGACGCGCCGTATACAGGCGGCGATCCAGTTGGCGGCGCGACACAAGGCTGAACTGATCGGCATTTGTACCGACCTCCCTGCTCATCAGTACATGCGTGGGGAAGAGAGGGCTTCGGAACGGATTCTGGCCAGATTGCTCGAACAGATTGCACGAGAAAAAATCGAAACGAAGAAACATTTTTTGAAGCAGGCCGCGCTGGCGGGAATCAAAGCCCAATGCCGAATGCCCAAGGGCCCTATCGAAGAGGTTCTGGCGGCGCACGCACGTTTCTGCGATCTGCTGATCATGAGCCAGATCGACGCCGCGCAACCGACCTGGACAATACCGCCAAGCGTGGTCGACTCGGTCATTACCGCGGCGGGCCGACCCGTTCTGGTAACCCCTTACACCGGGGAAATACGGCATTCCATTGGCCAGCACGTGCTTTTTTGCTGGGATTACGGCCGCCGGTCGGCGCGGGCACTGGCTGACGCGGCCCCCTTGCTTTCCACAGCCTCCACGCTCATCGTGCTGACTGTCGATCCACAGCCCGGGATGCTGCGCTTGCTGGATATCGAACCGGAAGACTTGCCCGCCTATTGTGCGGTACACGGCTACCCAAAACCGAAAGAAGTACACACGATCAGTGAAGGCATCGGAATCGGCAACGCCATACTGAATGCGGCAGCCGACTATGGTTGCGATCTGATTGTCATGGGTCTCTACAATCGCAGCCGGATACGTGAGTGGATACTTGGAGGCACCTCAAAAACCTTGCTTGAATCAATGACTGTTCCAATCCTGTTCTCGCATTAGGACATATCTGATACCTGATAAGGCATAGGGCAGTCAGAGGTCAGCCATCTTGATTGAGTGCGCATTGGAAGCTGCCGTACCCAACGTCTGAATTCCATGCTTCAGCGCAGTTTCGGCATGTCGTTGCGCCGAAGCCGCGCTTTGGCCCTGCTTTGGGCGTTTCACGCCGATTGCATCGGATCGGTCTTCAGGGAACCGAGCGAAATTGCGACAAGCAACGCACCCACGATCACCGAATTCCAAGTGAAGGCATGCAGCGAAGTGAATCCAAGCACCCACGGGGCGATGATTACCCAGAGGCCCAGCAAGGCTTCCACCCACGCTTCCCATAGTCTGAAAGACGAAATGGCAAGGGCCGCCACAATGACGATGGCCGCGCCAGCAATGTAATGGCTCCACGCAGACCCGAGCGTCAAAACGGAGCCTCGTAGAAGATAGGGAATGAGCCAGGGCGAGACTACAACATATGCGCCCAGCACCAGCGCAACTATCGGTTGCCATCGTTCTTTGTACATGATCGACCTCTTTAGCTTAGGATCGCGGCGCGCCGCGCCGCGTAGGATCGACCTCAACGGATCCAGCCTGTCGAAGCCACGTATCACTAGGATAAAAAAGTACAGACCAGGAGGCTTGACTTGAATCAACAGTCGGCGAGACCACGCTTTATTTCGTTTTAATTGGTCTATCCGATCGACTGCAACAGGGTTGAGCAGCGGCTTTTGACACGCGCGGGCAAGGCATCTACGGGACGAGGACCACAGCACCGTCTATCTGTCCCTTGCGTAGGTCTTCCAGCGCTCGGTTTGCTTCCTGTAGAGGATAGACCGTGGTCTTCGGCGTAACACCAATCTTCCGGGCAAGGTCCAAAAATTCCCGGCCATCGCGTCGCGTGAGATTCGCGATTGACACCAATTCCCGCTCCTCCCACAACAGTCGGTACGGCATTGACGGAATATCAGTCATATGGATGCCGCCACACACCACTCGGCCACCCTTGCGAACAGCCCCGAGCGCTGTGGGCACGAGTAATCCAACAGGTGCGAAGATGATGGCGCCGTCCAACGGCCGCGGCGGCGTAGCATCCGAGCCGCCGGCCCATTCCGCACCTAACGATCTCGCGAAAGCCTGGCTCTGCCCGTCCCCGGATCTTGTGAAAGCCAAGAATGGCTTTCCCTCCCAGCGTAGTATCTGTGCGACAAGATGCGCCGCTGCGCCAAAGCCATATAGACCGACAACCCGTGCTTCACCCAGGGCGCGCAGACAACGCCAACCGATCATGCCGGCACACATCAACGGAGCAAGTTTTACGGGATCACCGTCGCTTGGTAGAGGGAATGCATACGCACCCTCCGCAATGACATGGCTCGCAAACCCACCGTCCCAGGAATAACCTGTAAAAGCAGCGGAGTTGCACAGGTTCTCTCGATCCATCCGACAATATTGGCAAATACCACAGGTGTGTGCCAGCCATGCGATGCCGACCCGCATGCCTGGCGTTATTTCTCCGGCATCGGGCCCGGCCGCCTCGACGATTCCGACGATCTCGTGCCCCGGCACAATAGGCAGCCGCTGGCCCGGCAGCTCTCCATCCACTACGTGCAAGTCCGTGCGACACACGGCGCAAGCTTCAACACGCACAAGCACTTGTCCGGAGCCAGGGGACGGGATCGCCCTTTCTTCGTAGCGCAGGGTTTGCCCCGGCTGGTGAAGAACCATTGCTTTCATGCGGCGCTGTTCAGGCATACTGCCCTTCCGGGTTTATCTGGTCATTAGCGGCTACGACGCTGTTCATAAGCGAGCTGGCACGCTGAACAACGCAGCGCCACAGGAATGGCAAGCAAGCGGGCCTGTGGGATTGCCTTGCCGCAATCCCGACATGTGCCATAGCTTCCGTTCGCGATCTGCCGCAAAGCGGCTTCCGCCGCACTGGCCGTGGCATAATCGTTGATGATTTCCACCTTGCTGATTTCCTCCTCGCGTCGGTTTTCCGCACGCTCAGACCGGTCTTGAGTTTCTCCCTCCGCCGTTGCAAGCAGAGACAGGCCGCGCGCCTCCGCGGCCCAGGCCTCATTCAAAGCATTGTCGCGCAGGGCGACCAGTCTGGCTCTCAGAGTTTCCAGCACAGACGCGGATAAATGGCTCATCTCTACCCTCTCGGATACATCGTTCGCTCGTCAAGTCCTATCCTAGCTCTGGCATTGAACGCCTCGTTGATATGTGTCAATTTTGCCCGTGATGCATCACCGTACCAGCCAGTTGAATCATTGACGGAAATCAAAAAGTCCGTATAAAAGAAGCACATACTGGTCGTGTGTAAGCAGTCAAGCCAGGAGGCAACCATGGGACAGAACGACACATCCACGTCGCTTTACAAGGCTGGAGCGACCATTATGCTGGACGCATGCAAAAACTACTTTACCTATATGGAGCGCCTGCGGGATGTACAGCGCCGCACCGACTCCGAATTCGCCGATGCGACCGCACGGTGCGCGAGCAAACTGAAAGGCGCCGACGATATGGTGCAGTGCTCTTCCTGGCAGCAACAAGCCTATGCCGAGCAGATCGGGCGCTGGAATCAGTACATGCTGGAACTGATCCAGATCGCCTCGGAGGGCCAGTCTATTGCGCAGGTCTCGATGCGTAATGGATTGGACCAGATTCAGCGGGCCTATGCGGCGCTGGCTACACATCTCCCCGCAATGCCCTACGCGCTTCAGGCAGGGGTCGACCCCGCTTCGCTCAGCAATCGCAAGCCCAACTCACAGCGTGCGGATGCGCACTGAACGGTGCGTGATGGCTACAACTAGTCGCGTCCGGCCCGGGAAGCGTCGTCCGCCACGCCCCGATCAGCCCCTCGATTCCGGCTCCCGGCTTTCGCCTCAAAAGCCGGGAATTCCCACTTCGGCATCACAGGCCAAAAAGGATGGAGGGCCCGCGCCGGATCAAACCGACGCTGTGCGGAAGCTATTGCGTGACGCGGCGCACTACTTTGGACTTCGCCCTTGAATTCCCGACGGAATGTGTATAACGCCGGAAGATAGCCGGTCGATAAGACGCGCCGCGGAATCAAATCCCTCCAACCTCGCGTAAGAATTCAGGGATCGAATACATAAGTACCCGGCGCCGCACACAATGATCGTTCCGCCGGCACAGTTCGTGCCGGCACCCGCCCGTGGGAATGCGAAGCCAGCCAGGCTTCCCACTCAGGCCACCATGAACCCGTGCTGACTGGTACTTGCGCCACCCAGGCCTCCGGCGACCGGTAAGGCTGGCCTCGTTTGCGTATGGCCATGCGGAATTGTGCATGCGGCTGTCCGGGCGGCGCCACGATACCCATATTGTGGCCGCCGGAAGCCAGCACGAACGAAAGATCCTGCATGCAGAGCCGATGGAGCTTATATACAGATTTCCAGGGCGAGATGTGGTCGCGCTCGGTGGCGACGACAAACATCGGAGTGCGTGAATCAGACAAGGAAACCGGGGCGCCGCGCCAGCAATACCGGCCTTCGGCCAGATCGTTGCCATGATACAGCCAGCGTAGCGTTTCACTGTGCAGGCGATATGGCAACCGCGTAGTATCCGCGTTCCAGGCCATCATATCGGTCACATGCTGCGAACGTCCCAACAAATACTCGCGCACCAGCCGCGACCAGATCAGATCCCGGGCATTGAGCAATTGGAATACCCCCGCCAGTTGAGTCCCATCCAGATAGCCTTGTTGCCACATCAGCCCGTCGAGGAATGCTGTAGCGCTCGCTCCCATGAATAGGCCCAATTCGCCTGGCTCGCTGAAATCCACCTGGGCAGCCAACAGTGTAGCGGTCTGCAACTGAACGTCGGAGCGCGGCGCGCGGGCCAAAGCAGCCGCGCACACCGCCAGCAGCGTACCACCCAGGCAATACCCCACCGCGTGCACGCGCTTGCTGCCGGTGCTGTGAGCGGCCTCGGCGAGGGCCTGGAACACCCCACGCTCCAGATAATCGCCCAGGCCCGTGTCGCGCGCCTCGGCGGCGGGATTCTTCCACGATATTGCAAAGACCGTATGGCCGCTATGCACGAGATACCGCACCAGTGAATTATGCGATGACAAATCAAGGATGTAGTACTTCAGCAGCCAGGAAGGGACCAGGACGACGGGCTCGCGCCACACCTCGTCGGTAGCCGGCGCGTAGCGGATCAATTCAAAAAGGTCATTGCGAAACACGACTTGCCCCGGGGTGATGGCAATTTCCTTTCCGACCCGATAAGCCGCTAGCGCCTCGGGCGAGGTCCCCGGTGCGTCGCCGGCGAGCAGATCTCGCCAATCCGCGGCCATTCGAGAGCCGCCGCGCACGAAGTTCATGCCCGCCGATTCCTGGGTGGCGGAAAGTACTTCGGGATTGGTCCACCACAGGTTGCTGGGTGAGATCGTATCCAACCATTGTCGCGCAATGAAATTCTGTACGTGCAGATGATGTGGTTGTACCCCATCGACATCGCGCGTGGCCCGGTCCCAGAATGCCTGTATTCTCAGAAACTGATCGCGCAGCAGGATGTAGGGCCATTTTTCCCAACCCGGGTCCTTGAAACGCCGGTCCAGCGCTAAAGAAGGGGGCGTTTCGTCCCCCATCTCCGCCGACGTCAGCGACTGCCACAGGGACAGGGCTTTGCCTGGGCTGCATGCCATGTGTACCGCCCAGTCCAAGTGAGCGAAACCCATGCCGAACGGCGAGAGCCCGCCGAACAGCTTGGCCAAAGTCGCGAAAGATACCCGGTCGATACGCTCCCAGAGGCTGCCGGCATAGGGCGGAGCGCAATGTGCGGGCACCATCGTGGCATAGGATGAGTCTTCCACAGTCGTCTCAGTGCGAAAAAAGCACCGGAACAGTCATGGAACGCAAGACCGTCCTCGAGGCGCCACCGAAGGACCATTCCCGGATGCGGCTATGTCCGTACGCTCCCATGACCACCAGGTCGCAACTGTAATCCGTGGCGGTATTCAAAATGGTGTTGCCTATGCCTATTTCCTTGCAGGGTCGAAAATCGAATCGCGGCGTGGGATAGCCATGGGCCAGCATGTATTGGATGAGTTCGGATTTGACCTGCTCCCGCATGCCCGGCTCTTTGTCGTCAGGCCAATCCGCCATTAGAACGACCAGTTCGCTGCAGCGTTTCAGAATAGGATCCGCGTCAGCCATGGCGCGGGCCGCTTCGCGTCCGCCATTCCAGCACAGCAGCACACGACGCCCTCCCGCCCCCCTGTCGCCAAACTTCGGCACCATCAGCGCGGGACGTCCGAGCGACATCACCAGCGATTCTCCCAAGTGCGGCGCCAAGGCCATAGGACCTTCCGCGTTGTAATCCTGGCTAAGAACGAGCAGATCGCAATAACGCGCATGGGTCGCCAGCACTTCATCGGGAAGGCCTTCGGCCAGCAGGAATTGGACCGAAAGCCCGCTTTCGTCGGTGGCACGGCCGAACAGATCTTCGACTTCCTCATTGTCCGATTTCAGACGGCTCTCCAAGGCAGCGGTGGTCTCACGGGAAACATAGACTTTGCTGTAGAGGTATCGCGTCGGTGGATATGCGGGATAGATTCCAATCAACTGGGCTTCGTGCGTCCGGGCTAGCTCTATCGCCACCCTAACCCGGTGCGCCGAGGCATCGTCACGGTCTACATGGACGGCAATCCGCTTGTACATGGCAACTCCTTGACTGTATGTGCCGATATGCCTCCACATCCTACCGACGCCCTTCGACGACATCTTGATTTACCTCAAGAAACCGCATGCCGATACGGTTCATCCTGATACGAAGGCCGGCGATGGATCGGCCAGAGACCAAACATGTCTGAAGCGCTGGAATGAAATGTCTGCGTGACGCGCCCCCGCGCCTGCCAATAATGGCGATGATTTCCGCCACGAAGCCGCGCCGCGGACTAAAGGTCACGTCAAATTTTTTCTACTACTGAGAAAGCAATAATGGCAATCAAACCACAGCCTGTATGTTCTCGGGTTTTGGCCGATCGATACGCATCACCCGGGGAATCGACTTCATCACATATCTTCCTCCGTGTAGCCCGAGCACTGGCGAAAGCGGAGCAACCAGAGCATCGCGAGAAGGTTTTCCGACAATTCATGCAAAACATGAGATGGGGCGCCATTGGGGCAGGCCGCATCATGGCCAATGCAGGAACAAGTGAAAGCGCGACCATGGTCAATTGTTTTGTTCACCCCATTGCTCTCGGCGGCCGAAACCCGCCGTTCGATGATGGCCTTGCCCAAGCGCGCATAACGCTCATCATGGGCGGCGGCGTTGGTTACGACTTTTCTCAACTCCCCCCGGCATCGGCACACGTCGACGAGAAAAGCTCCGTGCCGTCCGTTTGCGCCGCCATCGATCGTTACGACCAGGCATCTCTTCAATTGCCGTTCGAAGGAAGCAGGCGCGGCGCCCAGATGGCTGTGCTGGCTTGCACGCATCCCGATCTTCCGGAATTCGTTCAGGCCAAGCGTTGCCGCAGACGATGGTCAACCTTCAATATCTCAGTCGCCGTTACGGATGAGTTTATGCGAGCTGTTCTCGACGATTCCACCTGGCCCCTCGTTCACTCCGCAAAACCCGATGCCCGTTCAATGGCACGAGGCGCTCGCCAACTGCCGGACGGTAACTGGTTGTACGGGCTGGAGTCAGCCCGCGAGTTGTGGGGTGTAATGACGGAAGAGGCTCTGATCAGTTCCGAGCCGGGCCTTCTCTATATCGACAAAATAAACCGCGCCAACAACCTGCGTGCCATTGAGACCATAACGGCAACGAACCCTTGCGGTGAACAGCCGCTGCCACCCTACGGGAGCTGCGTCCTGGGTCCGATCAATCTGACCCGGCTGGTGGTGAATCCATTTGGTTCGACGGGCGTCCCGCGTATCGATTGGCCGCGGCTTGCGGTGATGACACGCACGCAGGTACGCCTGCTCGACAATGTTCTCGAACTGACGAACTGGCCAATTCCGTCCCAGGCTGTCGAAGCTTTTTCAAAACGGCGCATAGGGGTGGGGATCACAGGTTTGGCTGACATGCTGGCCATGCTGCGGCTTCGATACGACGACGACTCTGGAAGGTCGATGGCGCGCGCGGTGGTACGCTTCATTCGAGACCACGCTTATGCGGCTTCTGCCGCACTTGCCGCGGAGCGCGGCCCTTTCCCTTGCTATCGGGAATGCGACTACCTGGCAAAAGGCGCCATCGGTGAAACGCTGCCGTTTCCCGTTCGGGACGCGATCAAGAAGCACGGCTTGCGCAACAGCCATTTGCTTTCGGTCGCACCAACCGGTAGCGTCAGTCTGGCATTTGCCGACAATTGTTCCAATGGCGTAGAACCGGCATATGATTGGTCTTACAGTCGGACCGTCCGTTTCAAGGGTTCTCCGCCCATGGAAACAATGGTGGAAAATCATGCCTGGCGCCTCTGGAAGCACCTTCATGGAGAAGGCGCGCGACTGCCCGGCTACTTCGCCAATGCCGCGTCCATTTCACCGAACAACCACGTTGCCATGTTGGCGGCCATTCAGCCTTATGTGGACGCTTCGGTATCAAAAACGGTACCGATTGCAACCGACTGCTCGAAAGAGTTCGTACAGGCGTTATTCATGCGCGCCTGGAATTTAGGCCTGAAAGGGCTGACCGTGTTTCGACCGGACCCTCGCATGGATGCGGTGATGCGTGCCGTCAGTGCCCGGACTTCGGGGCCGGAATCGAGCGAGTGCGGAGTGTGCGCCTAACGGACGCATGGCATCATGCGTCTGCTTGCGCAAGCCGAACGACAACTCTTGGCCGCCGAAGCGCCTCGGGAACCTCCGGAAACCATGGCCGCTTCTGCCTTACCTGATTGCAACATCGCTTATGAGAGGACAGCGACCTCGTTCTGTTCGGCGACATGGCAGGCCCAGCCCAGGTCATCCTGTATCCTGAGGCGCAGCGCGTCGGCCGCGGCCGGCTCGCCGTGCACGATAAAAGTATGCTTTGGCGGGCGGCGGAAACCGCCAAGCCATTGCATTATTTCGTCGGCATCAGCATGCGCCGACAACATCGAAAGGTTCTTTACTTCGGCGCGAACGGGCACATAATCGCCATGTATTTTAATGCTCGTCGAGCCATCGAGCATGGCGGCGCCGCGCGTGCCCACTGCCTGAAAGCCCGCGAAGAGAATGGTGTGTCGGGCATCCGTGACGTAGTGCTTGAGATGATGAAGCACCCTGCCCCCCGTCGCCATGCCGCTTGCCGATACGATGACCTTTGGCATGGCCGACGAGTCCAGGGCCTTGGACTGCTCAACGTCCGCAACGCACTTGGCCACGCCAAACGCCGCCCTGGCATCGGCCGGCGCCAAACGCTGCTCTTGCTCATGCCGCAAATACACCCCGACAGCTTTTTCGGCCATCGGGCTGTCCAGATATATGGGCAGGTTCGCCTGAATGCGCCCGGCCTTCTTCAGGCGCCACAGGTAGAACAGAATCAACTGCGCACGCCCCACCGCGAAAGAAGGAATCACGACGGTGCCGCCGCGTTTCACCGTGTCCAGGATAATGCCGGCGAGAATGTCGAGAACATCCCGATTGCCGTGAAGCCGATTGCCATAAGTCGACTCGACTATCAAGTAATCGGCCTCCTTGACGCATTCCGGCTCGGGCAGAAGCGGATCGTCATAGCGCCCCAGATCTCCAGAAAATACGAGAGAGCCGCCCGGATAAGAGACCTGGACAATCGCCGCGCCAAGAATATGCCCAGCGAGAGTGAATTTGAAGCTGATCCCCGAAGGCAATTCCTTCCGGGTGTCAAAATTCAGAGGAGACAGCGAATCGATGGCTCGCCGGGCGTCGGCCACTGTATAAAGAGGCAAGGCCGGCTTGTGCTTGGAAAGTCCATGACGGTTCAGGTAGTCGGCATCGGCCTCCTGCAAACTGGCGCTGTCGAGAAGAAGGATCTCGCAAAGGTCCCGAGTGCCCTCCGAACAGTAGACAGGCCCCTTGAACCCTTCGTTCATCAATCTTGGCAAATAACCTGAATGGTCCAAGTGCGCATGCGACAGCACTACAGCGCCAATGTCGCGCGCGGATACAGGAAAGCTGGCCCAGTTCCGCTGCCTCAACTGCTTTACTCCCTGGAACAGCCCACAATCGAGCAATACGAAATGTCCGTTCACTTCCAGGAGGTGGCGCGACCCCGTCACCGTTCCCGCGGCACCCAGGAATCGCAAGCGCGGCCTGTTTGACATGGTGTACCTCCGGTTCTTTACGCGGATGTCCCAACAGCTTAGCTCAAGTTGGCCCTCTCCATGCGGCCGAGCCGCCTGTATTTTCGTCATGAGCACGATAGTTGACGAAAGTCAAACCCACTGTCGATCAAGGCGATCACTATACAAAATACGACAAACAATCACTTGCGTCGTAATTAAGGAGATTTCCATGCGCAGCTTAATGCCGTACCCCCTCTCATTTTCGTCCGAATCGCTTCCGGATGTATTCCATGCTCTTCTCAGGCCGGTCCGCCAGGGAACAGAAGATGGAGCGGCCGGAATGGACATCGATATCACCGAGGATGACAACGCATACGTTGTGAAAGCCGAGATCCCTGGCGTTTCCAAAGAGGATCTCGCTATAGAAATCGAAGACAACATGGTCACGATTCGGGCCAACAAGGAGCAAAGCAAAGAAGTCAAGGACGAAGGCCGAGTCATCCGGCAAGAACGCTTCTGGGGGCAGCTCGAACGAACGATTTCACTGTCGAGTTCAATTGACGACGCCGGCGTCAAAGCAACATACCAGAATGGCCTGCTGACCCTGACCTTGCCGAAAAAGGCCGGCCGCGAACACAGGAAAATCCTGATCGAGTAATTCCTCGCCTGTTACAGATAAAAAGTTTTCTGCTATAGGGGCGTTTCGGTGTTTTGGAGAAAACTCATGCTTGCGCGCGAACTGATGACAACCTCTCTGTTGAGCGTCAACACCGGAACCCCCGTATCGGAAATCATTCGTACAATGCTGCGCGAATGCATCAGCGCGGTGATGGTAACGGCAAATGACGGCTCGCTTGTCGGTCTGGTCAGCGAGGGCGATCTCATACGGCGCAAAAGCGGCGGCCACCAGCAGAGACTGGATCATTGGCTCGACCTACTCGCCGAGGGTGAGCCTCTGAACCTGGAATTTCTGCACAGTCTGCAGCTTGGCGAGACGACGGCGGCAAGCGTCATGACCAGCCCGGTCATTACGCGGGATGAACAAACAAGTCTCGCGGAAATCGTGGATACAATGCTGAAATACGGCATCAAACGAGTACCCATCACACGAAAAGGCAAAATGATCGGCATTGTCAGCCGGCGTGACATCTTGCGTGCCCTCGTGGAACAAGAAGGCCCGCTCGGATTGAGCCAATAAGGCCCCGGATCGGGCGCGCAGTCCGCACGTGTCTCGTCGAGGCGTGGCGACTTGCGTCGCATATGTCTCACTAATAACGATAAAGACTAAAAACAAGTAAGCAACAATTATCAGAGTAAAGTCATGTAAGTAAAAATTTCTTTCCTGAAACAATATAATATGCATGCCAATCGGGCCCTTTCGGGCCCAGGCTTGCCTGGGATGGTGCAAATTGAAGCATTCCCCCACCCTTCCCTCCCTACTCGATATTATTCGATCCGCCCCTGAACCGATAATTACAATCGACTCGACGCAGCGTATCGTCATGTTCAATCCGGCGGCGGAGAAAGTATTTCTTTACGACGCCGAGCGGGCCATTGGCGCAAACCTGGGTATGCTCATTCCCGTTCGATTCCGCAAGGTTCATGCGGAATACGTTGCACGATTCCAGAGCACAGGCATTTCAAAGCGCAGCATGGGAGCGGGCGTGCCGCTCTGGGGCCTGAAAGCCAATGGTGAAGAGTTTCCCATGGAAGCATCGATCTCCCAGGTCAAAACACCATCAGGTGTCTATTTGTCCGTCTTTCTCCGCGACATCACCGAGAGGCAACAGGTCGACCAGGCGCTGCGCGCCTCGCGTGACGAGCTCACCCGGCTGTCCAATGCATTGCTTCGTGAACGAGAGCAAGAGAAGAGGCACATCGCACGGGAATTGCATGACGATATCGGCCAGAGCCTGACGGCACTCACGATGGAGCTATCTCAACTCGAAGCAGCGCTGGATCCGCGCTCCGCAGGCGCATCCGGCCATATAGGCGCAATGCGAAATTTGATCAAAAGCTCATTCACTTCCCTTCGCCGCATTGCGTCCGATTTACGTCCGATCATGCTCGATGATCTCGGCCTGCCTGCCGCCGTGGAGTGGCTGGCCTCGGATTTCATTTCCCGATATGGTATCGATGTGAAAATTCATGTCGATATCGGGCAGCGAAAACTCTCTACCCTGATGAGCACCACGCTTTTTCGCGTGACTCAGGAAGCACTCACGAACATTGCCAAGCACGCGCATGCGACGAACGTCTTGCTCGATCTGTATTGCTCCGAGACACAATGCACCTTGACGGTACAGGACAACGGTGTGGGCACGACGCCCGAGCATCTTGCCAAAGCGTTGCCGAAGCGTCTCGGCCTGCTTGGAATGCGCGAACGCGTGCGCCTATTGAACGGCTCGGTGGCCATTCACACTTGTGCCAATCGGGGCCTTCGACTAGAGGTAATTGTGCCCTTGGAACAATCCGATTCCTCGTAGGAGGAAACTCATGATTGCGCTATTACTCGCCGACGATCACACTTTGCTGCGCGAAGGCCTGAAACGCCTTCTTCATCAAACCAGTGACATCATGGTAGAGGGCGAAGCGGGCAATGGCCAGGAGGCTTTGGCCCTCCTGGCTCAGCGGCACTGGGACGCGCTCGTACTCGACATGTCGATGCCGGGGCGCGATGGAATAGATTTGATACGCCAGATTAAAGCCGAATACCCCAAAGTCCCCATCTTGGTGCTGACCATGCACGGGGAACAGCAATACGTGGCTCGAGCAATCAAGGCTGGCGCGGCGGGCTACTTGACCAAAGACAGCGCCGCGGAAGAGCTGGTTCAAGCAGTACGCAAAGTGGCAATGGGCGGGCGTTTCCTCAGCCAGGCGCTCGCGGAAAGCGTCGCCTTCGAGATGCACGGAAATCATAATGAATTCCCTCACCTCTTGTTGTCCGACCGGGAGTTCACGGTCTTTCAACTTCTCGCCGCGGGTCTGAATAATTCCGAGATCGCGCGACGCTTGTTCATAAGCGTCAAGACAGTCAGCACGTACAAGGCGCGGTTGTACTTCAAGATGCACATGCGCAGCCAAGCGGATCTGGTGCGTTATGCCATCAAGCATCGCCTGATCGATGAACAAGAGAACGTGGAACCACCCTCTGGGGAGGCAAAGACGGGCGACCGCGCCATTCCTCGGTAGCTATCGTAAGAATATTCCTACATTTGTAGTCTCTTTCAGTAGAAAATATCTGAATTCACCGATAGCGTGCATGGCCAACCCTGGCGATACTGGCCATGCCACCGCTCTCTTAGGGGCGGTTTACCAAGCCACGTGAGGCTCGCCATGAATACCGCTCATACATCAGCCAGGATTTGCGAATTGCAAAACCCGGGCCCTCCCGACTATCGATCCGCCTTGAGCATCCCTTCCCCCGCCACATGCAGGATGGCGGCCGCCGGGATGTGTTTCGTTGCCGACCTGTGCCGGCATACAAAAGCGGGTATCCACCAGCCGTTCTCGATCGATACCCTCCCTCGTCGCACCGTGCGTCGAGGAGAGTCCCTTTATCGTGCTGGCGACACACTCGTCAACCTTTACCAATTGTATGCCGGATCGGTGAAGCTGCGCATCACCAACTGCGCCGGCATAGAGCAAATAGCCTCGTTCCCCATGGCCGGCGCGTTGCTGGGGCTTGATGGCATAGAAACCGGGAAGTACACATGCGACGCTATTGCGTTAGAAGATTCTTTGGTATGCTCCCTCTCGTTTTCCGACTTGGTGGCGCGCTCCAGCAGCGACGCGGCGGCCGCTTTGCGGCTAAATAAAGCAATTGCTCAAGAAACAAATCATTACAGGCGCCTGCTCATGGTTCTCACGAGCATGAACAGCGAGGAACGTATTGCCAGTTTTCTCTTGGATATCTCGGAACGGATGGCGGCCAGCGGTTATTCGCCGCGAGAATTCGTCCTGAAGATGACTCGCGAAGATATTGCCCGCCACTTGGGAATGAAGATTGAAACGGTCAGCCGCGCCTTCACCCGCCTTCAGATATCACGCATTCTGGATGTGAGCAGGCGGCATCTCAATATCCGCGATCCGGATGCCCTGAGAAGACTTGGCACCAGTCACTAATTCCAGCCACTCGTGCGTCGCGCTGCGATGAGGCCTGGCTCGATCATGACTCAGTCACATTCTTGACCGTCGTCAACATCTTAGAAAAGTGGCGCTGCACAATGGTTTATCGGCATGTTGGCCGATGAATTGACGTGAGTCTAATCAAGTCCGGAGATCATCATGAAAGATACGGAATTACGTGACATCGTGGAGCGCGCACTGGATTACGAGCCGAGTATCGATGCGGCGAATATTGGTGTTGCCGTGGAAAATGGCGTGGTGACACTGACGGGACACGTGGTGACCTATGCCCAGAAATACATGGCCGAACGAGTCGTCCAGGGTGTCAACGGTGTCCGTGGAATCGCGCAGGAGGTTGAAGTTCGTGACGGCTATGGCAAGCGCCTGGCGGACGACGAAATCGCAAGGCGCGTCCTCAACAGTATTGCCTGGGACGTCACGGTTCCGGATGGCAAAATCCAAGTCAAGGTTCAGCAGGGTTGGGTAACACTCTCCGGAAAGGTCGACTGGTACTTCCAGCGGGCTGCCGCCGAACGCGCTGTTCGAAAACTCTCGGGCGTGCTTGGCGTAATCAATCAGATAGTCGTTCAACCAGCCATTACGGTCGGCGACGTGAAGCGCCGTATTGAAGATGCTCTCAAACGAAGCGCCGAGATCGAAGCCAGCGGTGTGACCGTCAGCGTCAACGACAATCGGGTGATTCTCGAAGGCAAAGCCCACAGCTGGAGCGAGCGGAAAGCCATTGAGCGCGCAGCGTGGGCGGCGCCAGGCGTGGCAAGTGTCGATGACCGGCTGGTTCTCGGCTGACGCGGAGACGTATCCAGGCCACCTGAAGTGGCCTGGATGGCGCCGGAATCAGTGCGGATGAACGGGTATCAGCAGAACAGGCACGGGGGAACGTCGCACGAAGGCTTCGGCAACGCTGCCCAGCATCAGGCGTTGGAAGCCTCGACGTCCATGCGTTCCCATGACAACCAGATCAATTCCCAGATCTTGCACGGCATCTTTGATTTCAGCCGCTATGCTTTTGCCAACGCTTCCGGAATCTATCATCCTGGCTTCGCCAGGTATTCCGGACTGTGTCAAGCGGGATTCCACTTTCTTGAGCACCGCCTTTGCCTCATCCACCATCTCTGTATGGAATAGCTCCACATCGAAGATTTCCGATGTATAAAAAGTGCTCGGATACTCGACGACATAGATGGCGAAGATCTTCGCACGGGCGAGTTCCGCCAAGCCGATGGCGTGCTCGAGGGCCTGATAGGCAATCTTGCTGCCATCCACCGCGACCAGAATTTGACGGTACATATTATTCTCCATGATTGTGCAGATGGCCACAGTTATTGCCCGCGGAACTTTCGCCGACCAAAAGCCGGACGCCCTGCATGTCGCCCGTTCTAATACGAGCGAATGGACTGCCGTTTCGCGGGCGGATAGCCAACGATAGCCAACTGCACTCCCGTAGCGTTGACGTCAGTCAACAATATTGCTTTTCAGCCACGTTTATCTGCTAAATGCGACAGTTATCTATATTCTTCCCGGCCATTTACGTTTGTCGGGCACCGGATTGTCGCTCCGGCACACTCTGCTCTACATCGTCAGGCCACCCAGCGCCGAGTCGCGAAGCCTGGCCAAATCTCTATTGAGCCAGGCGAGGTCAGGATCGCCTGGTTTCTCTATTCTTGATCGAAATCAAGTTCAGCGTCCGCTGTAGGCATAACATTCAATAGACGATGAGAGATTCCGGTTTATAGAAAAGAGCGAATCATGACGCGGCGGATCACTGATCGGAAGAAAGGCATGATCACCAAGGAACATTTTCCGAATATGTCGGAGTACCCTCCTAATATCTGGCAACCCAACGCGTATCCGCTGTCTTGGCATCTCGGGACTCGAACATTCCAAGATGTCTGGCAGGCTTCGCTGAACGACTACTGGAGGCCCGAGGATCTCCCCTGGGACACGCTCGACGTTGAAGGCTATAACTGGGAAGAGCGGGAGTGCATCGCGTATTGGTGGACACGCTTTTCGGTCTTCGATGTCTTATCCCTTCCCGTCTTTGCCCAGGCCCTGATCGAGGCCTACGAGACGCATGAGGAGGATTCAGTACGAAAATGTCTTTTCTCCGTACTGAACGACAAGCAGAACCATGAGGCCTTGTGCGGTTTGATGATCAGAAAATTGCTCGAACACCCCGACCCCCTGACCTACGAACCCAAGACCGACCTTGGCCTCCGCCTGCAAAAAAACGCCAGATGGCTGTATTTCAACGGGGCGCGCCATTGGGACGGTCAGCGACACGCCACGCCCGAATCCAACCTGGTGGTGCTGTTCAGCTACTTTTTGATGGATGGGATCACGGCATCCACGGCCTTCAGGCAAATGTACGAAAACTCCCCGGAGCCGGTATTCAAAGAGGCTTTTAAGAAAATCGGCCGTGACGAAAACCGCCTCATGGCAATCTGTCTGGCGATTATGGAGCGCGACGGCTTGGATCTGAGCCAAGAACGTAAGGCCGTGGCTGCCAGACGGATCCGTTCAGGCAGTCTGTTCCTGTCAGCGATGCTGTTCGAACCTTCCCCGGAATGCTGGGATCTGCCCGAGGACTTCACCGCCAATCAGTACGCCGGGGAGAAAGTCGCGCGTGACGCCAGCTTTGGCATCCTCTCTTACGATGTTAGGCTCCAAAACTGGAAAACCGCCATGATTCACCTGAAAGGCATCCTGGACCGGTACGAAATCCCTTTTCCAACGATCCCGGAAATAGGCATCGCGGAAAACGATGCCGCCGGCACCGGCATGCAATACATTGTTCCAACTTTTAGCGCCGGCAAGCCTGTTCCCTGGGCGTCGAGAGCCCATTGAAAGATACCCACACCACCTTCATCTGAATTGGTTTTCGCCGCAAAGGCGTGTGCTACGCTATTTACAATGGACGTTGTCGACGGACGGGATGAACATGATCATTTCGGGAAGTGACCCATCATTAGATCCTGGGCCAAAGGTAAGTATGCAACATGCCCTGCCTTTGCCGGCAACCTTCTTGAAACACGAGCCGGAGCGCAGCGTTCATGAGTACGACGGGCGCTTTTCGTCGTCGCTCCAGGACATCCGCTATCTGCTGCGACTTGGCCGAACCCCGGAGCCCCTGAAAACAAGCGAACCGGAACTCCGGTTTCAACACCGCCGGTTCAAAGCCGGCGAATTCGTTTATCGCATGGGGCAGGCCTTTAGCGTTCTATACATCGTACGGCTCGGTTTTTTGAAAACAGTCCTACGCAATCCCCACGGCGACGAGCGTATTCTCTCGTTCCCCATGCGGGGCGACTTGCTGGGTTTCGACGGGATTTGTCACAATCGATACACAAACGACACGATAGCTTTGAGTGACAGCGAACTGATCACGGTGCACTTCAAGGAATTGCTCACGCCTGGGCACGTCAATAGCGGACTCGAACAGATGATTTACCTGGCGGCAAGCAGGGAAATCGCGCTGGAGCGCTGTGGAACGGGCCTATCGATCACCGTCAAGTCAGAAGCGCGGGTGGCGCGCTTTCTTGCGATGCAAGCCAGGCGTTATGCCGACATGGGGTATTCATCGAGTAATTTCCTCCTCCCTATGACACGGCGTGATCTGGGAAGCTATCTCGGGTTGACGCTTGAAACCATTAGCCGCTCACTATCGGCGTTGGCAAACTTGGGGGCCATTGTCGTCAATCGACGCGATATACGAATACTCAAGCCCAAGTTGTTGAGTTCTGGTGATCAGATGTAAATGTCACAGCATTCTCGAACACTCGACACGCATTTTTTGTTTGCCTGAGCGTTGCATCATATCGTCCAACTCTTAACTGCCATCGTATCTGTTGCCGGTATGGAGCAATGCTATTTCATGCTTAAGACGGAAATCGCTCGCATCGCGCGCTATGCGTGTGACAAGACGGGGCCTCATGGGTCACGAGCATATCGGCCTGTTGCCCTGTGAACCGATCGCAGGTATTCGGGAAGATCGTCGATAAGTGCTTGAGCGCTTTACCCCTGACCCGGGCGATATCACGAAGCCGCGGCGGCGTGGTTGCCATAAATAAACCATACCCCGATGCCAGCATCCAATCCAGCCCCTCACTCCATGGAAACCGACATGCCCCCATGCATGGGCGGCGCGGACGTCAGGCTGTGCGACAGCCACGCATCCCGGCGATGCGTCCAGACGCGATAGATTTGCGTAGAGCCGTCGTCGCGCCCGACGATGTGGAGCGAGCCGTCAACCTCGCATGCGGCCGGGTCCGACACGACGCCTTTGCCAAGATTC
>Ga0164242_10000841_pt1 | contig 36606 bp, 34 predicted proteins | sample OricomgcompostMG_FD_108783 | JGI IMG/M metagenome (GOLD analysis project Ga0164242, IMG submission 108783) | Miracle-Growth compost microbial communities from Emeryville, California, USA - Original compost - Miracle growth compost (MG) ... | reverse complement strand
CACGAACCCCGATGGTTCGGTGAACTACGGCAGCATCACGCTGGGTGGTCCGACGTACAACAGCGTGACGCACACGGGCGGCACGACGATCACGAACGTGGCAGATGGCGTGAACCCGTCGGATGCGGTGAACATGTCGCAACTGAACGCACTGCAGAGCCAGGTGACAGACATCGACGGTCGCGTGACCAACATCGAGAACGCGCCCAACCCATACTTCAATGCGACGGATACGTCTGGCGATAGCAGCGGCGCCGTGGCCAACGTCGCGGCACCGGGCACGGGCGCGGGCAGTACTACGGCGGGTTCAGGCGCGACCGCTTCGGGTAACAACGGCACTGCTGTCGGTGCAAACGCCAATGCCGCGGATTCCGCGGTTGCGATGGGTGCGGGCGCAGCGGCGGCATCCGGCACGGTTGCGATTGGTCAGGGTGCGGCTGCGGTGGCGGCCAATTCGGTTTCCCTGGGGCAGGGTTCGGTGGCCGATCGTGCCAATACGGTATCGGTCGGTACAGCGACGAGCCAGCGTCAGGTCACCAACGTTGCAGCTGGTACGCAGGCCACGGATGCAGTCAACGTGTCACAACTCACGTCGGCAGTGGACGGTCTGGGTGGCGGCGCGAGCGTCAACTCGACTACCGGCGCAGTGGTGGGGCCGACGTATAAGCTCACGGGCGGAACGTACTCGAATGTCGGGGACGCCCTGACGGGTCTCGACAATCGGGTCAACGCCGCCGATCAAGCGATCAACGATGTTGCCAGAGGCGCGTATTCGGGCGTCGCCGCGGCCACTGCACTGACGATGATCCCGGACGTCGACAAGGACAAGACGCTGTCGCTAGGTATCGGCATGGGCACGTACAAGGGCTATCAGGCCGTCTCAATTGGCGGCACTGCTCGCATCACGGAGAACATCAAGATGCGAGCGGGCGTTGGCTATTCCAGTGGCGGCACCACTGCCGGTGTAGGCGCTTCGTACCAGTGGTAAGCAGCTAGCAGGGGAGGGGGATACCCCCTCTCTTCCCATCCCTCGTATTTTCTGAATTCTACTGGTCTCGCTTCCGGTAAATCTTGCAAACATGAAAGTCTATTCTTCGATCTATTCGCAACGCGTGCTGCTCGCCGCAATTCTCGGTCTCCTCGCGGCATGTACGACGCAAACCGGGCCGACTTATACGCTCAGCTCGATTGTCGTTCCGAATCAGACGGCGCCAACCTATCGTGTCACATGCGGCGGCCTGCTGGAAAGCTCGAAAGCGTGCTTCCGCGTGGCGCAAGAAGCCTGCAAGGACAAGCCGGTCACGGTGCTCGAAGCCGTCGATGGCATCCGCTCGGGAGCCAACACGAAAGACCCGCGCGAGTTGACTTTCATGTGCGGACAGCCGGCTGAGCCGCACGCCGCCGCTCAGCCCCTGCCGCAACCTGAAACTCAACCCGTCCCGCAGCCCCAGCGCATGGTTCTCCTCCAAGGCGATGTGAACTTCGCCACCGACAGCGCGGTACTGACCGGCGCAGCAAAAGCGGACCTCAATCGCTTCGTCCACGAGAATGAGGGGGTGAACTTCAAGCGCGTGACGATCACCGGTTACACCGACTCGACCGGTACGCGCACGCACAACCAGAAGCTGTCGGAGGCGCGCGCCCGGTCGGTTCTGCAATACCTGCGTAGCCATGGTGTGAGTTCGCAGGATTTCATCGCCGAAGGTGCGGGGCAAGACAATCCAGCCACGTCGAACGCGACTGCCGAGGGGCGAGCGATGAATCGTCGTGTCGAAGTGCGTGTCGTCGCGATGTAAAAAAATAAAGAAGCGAGAGCGCAGTGCAATTCGCGCCTTGGCGCGACTCCTGCGACAGTGCGCTGGCTGATGTGGGCTGGGTCGCAGACATCACGCTCATTAAGAATGCCGCTGGTTTCGTGTATCTGGTTGCTATTCTCGATGCCTGCAGCCGCAAGATCGTCAGCCATGCATACGGGCTGCTGGGCTTCATGAGTGCACCGGGCATTCCATACGACAGGGAGTGGGCTGTTCGCGAGGACGGAATCTTGAGCTGGGGGACGGCTAAAATCCTGGACCGATTTATGTCGCAATTCGAATATTCTTCCGGTATTCGAGGGGGCTGAGAGAGCGGAACGAAATCTTAATCCGCTTTTGTGTAGTGGGCGGCCCCACTGCCTTACGGTAGCGGGGCCCTCGAAGAACGCAGCATGCGACTTTCGCAGCACTGCGCTCGAGCACAGCGTTAAGCGTCGCGCTGACGCCGGTCTCGCAAACTGCGCGAGCCCTTCGCAAGCATCACATCGTTGATTCGCCTCAACGCTGAGACGAAGCGCACTGAACCGTAGTGATACGGGTCTCTCACAAGCTTCCCCTGATGAATCCCATACGTGAACCTGCGACAGCCGCACCACACGAAGTCTGCCCCCGTTCAGGCCAGGGCAGATCTCGAACCCCTATGCGGGCTATTACCGCTCGCTATTCGCTTTTTCCGCGTTCTTATACAATGGACCACCTCATGAGCCTGCCGCTATCTTGCCGCGCAAGTCGATCAATGGCCGTTGCGAAGTCCAAACGCGGATTGCTCGAATACCGGGCAGCGCCGTCTTCAGGAAACTTTTTCCGTGAAGTTGGGAGATGTGGTGATGGTCGTCATGCCTTCGGTTGGATTGTGCGTGGAAGGGCCAGCGACATCGCAAGATGGCCGACGTCCCAGATGAAGCCCGCAAGTTCTCGGGCAATGGCGACCACCGCAATGTTCTTCTGCTTCCCTCGCGCGATGAACTCAGGGCTATGCGGTCGTGACATGGGGCCAGCGGGGCAAGGTGGTCGTTTGCGTGATTGTGTTCGCGGCAATGTTCGTTCGGCAGGCAAGGTGGCTGCCACTCGCATACGGCCTGCGCGCGCTCAGCGGATTTCAGCTATTCGTCTGCGTGTATTTCCTGCTTTGGCCCAGGTACTTCACGTATAGCGCGCTTTCGCACCTGCGCTACGTTTACGCGCTCCAATTGGCGGGTATCTGTGCTTTGCCGCTTGTCATGGCGCTGATCTATTATCCGCTCGACCTGAGCTTGCCAAAGAATGCGTGGGCCACCGCGTTGATGCCCGGCTATCTGTGTTTCATCCTGCCGTGGGTCATGCATGCTGCATGCCATTGTTCTGCATATGGGCTCGCTGCTTTTCATGCCTTTTGCGTATTTCAACCTGGGCGGCCCGTTTCTGATCGCCGTCTATGTAGCGCTTTTCAGCTACTGCGCAAGCTGGAAGGGGAGGTGGACGCCTTGATCCGGGCCCGGCGATCGCATACGGCGCGAGCCAGCTTCAACCGTCGAGCTTGCAGGTCGAATCGATCGCCGTCCAGGTGTCGGGGGCGGCTTGCGCGGTATCCGGCAACGCATACGGCAACCGGCACTCCTGCGAGTGTGCGTTTTCTTCCCATTGCACCCGCAGCTCGCCGGCACCGAGCGGCAGGCCGCGCACAATGGCGCGGCCGCCCTGCGCCACGGTGCCGACAATCTTTCCTGCGCTGTCGAGTACGTCGGCGCCAAATGGAAGCGGCTCGCCGTCCGCGGTGCGCCCGCGAATGATCGCCGACGTTCCCGCATTGTCCGTTTCGAACTTCGCGATCACGATGGCGCCCGCAGTCGGTGCGACGCGTTGCGACGAAGTCTTCAACTGCACGCTGAGCGGCAGTCCTTTGGGATCGATTTCGATATCGTTGCGCGCGAATGGCGTGAGTCCCGTCAACAGGGCATGCCCCCATGGATCGACATGCAATCCGGTCTGGCTGGCAATGCGCGCGCCGTGTGCGCCGTCCGCTTCCACGATCGCCATGGTGTCGCCGGTATTCGGCGAGAACGCGACGCCGCCGCCGTAGGCCACCACGCTGCCCGACAATCCCGCACCAAGCTGGCGGTATCCCTTGCCGACCGACGCATTGGCCGAAACCGTGGCCATCGGCGAGCGGTATGTGACGTTGCCGCCGCCGTTGAGCATGCCGCCCGCTTGCGCACCGCCGCTGTAGCCGGCGTTCACGCCATAGCTCAATGCGTTGCTGGCTCCCAAGGTGCCGGCCAGCGTCGTTTGGGCGCCGGTGACCCCGTTCGAATCGCGCTGAAGGGTGGTGGAGGCGATGGGTGCATGCGAGCCCTTACCCAACGGCACGGAAGCCGTGATCATGACGCGGTTGTCCCATTTTCCCGTGGTGAGCGTGAATTGGCGGGAGAACGATACGCCGTAGCTGATGTTCTTGAACATATTGTTGTAGCCGGCCTGAAACTGGGTGTCGAGACCCGCGCGGTTCCAGTAGGTCTGTGCAGTGCCGGTCAGATAGAGGGTGCCGTAACCCTGAGGTAACGTCTGATTGAGCGTGACCTGCGCGCTATGGCGGCGATGACCGTTGCCGAAAGTGGCAAAGGCCGGCGTCTGGGCATTGCGCAATGCCATGGCGTCGGACAGGCTGAGAAAGCCGCCGCTCGAATACTGGTATGCGGCAACCGAAACGTTGGTGCCGGTAGGCGAAAAAAGCTTGCTGTAGCTCAGGCGCAGGCTTTGGCCGCTTTGCAGAGGCTGGCCGGAGGCGCTCGTTCTTGCGTGCGTGACGTCGAGGCCGAAAGCGCCAAGCGGTGTGTTGAGCGCGGCGCCGGCCACGGCGGCGAGATAGCCATTGGCATAAGTCAGGCCGCCGTAGCCGGTGACGAAATTCGTAAAACCATGCTGCATGGTGGCCTGGATGACCAACGGACCGCTACCGTAGAGCGCGTCGCGGTATTGGCCGACCGTCGCCGAATAGCGCGTCACGCCGGGGCGCAAGGCATTGGGCGCCGCCGCATAGGGCACGAGGGTCGTGCTTTTCGTGCCATCCGCTTCGGTCACCACGACCTGCAGATTGCCGCCGTAGCCCGTGGCATATAAATCGTCGATCTCGAACTGGCCGGGAGCCACGGTGGTTTCATAGAGCACGTTGCCGTTCTGCAGAACCTGGACGAGGGCGTTGCTTCGGGCGATACCCCGAATCACCGGCGCGTAGCCGCGCTGCGATTCGGGGTACATGCGGTCGTCGCTCGCGAGTTGCACGCCCCGAAATCCAAAACTGTCGAAGATCGCGCCGTCCGTAAAGGCGTCGCCAATCGTCAACTGGCTCTTTAGCGAGACGATCGAGCGTCGCAGGTTGGTTTGCACTGCCTGATAGGTCGTGGGGGTGTGCGTACCGACGGTCAGATTGCCGGTATGGCGAAAGCGCCACGGCCCAAAGTTCACGCCCGCGAACAATCCCACATAGCCCTGTGTGGCCGGGCCTGCATCGTTGTAGTTTTGGTAAAGATTGGCGTTGTATTGCAGCAGGGCCGAGGGCACCCCGTTGTCCCAGTACTTCGGGTCCACATAGTCGCGCGCACGGCGATTCAGCGCAGCCTGAGGCACCGAAACATCGAGCCGTTGCTCGCCATTGTCGAACGATGCCGTGGCGTCGTTGACCAGCCTTGGTAGCGTCAGGCAGGCATCCTTCCCGTCGTCCAGCAGAGCGGTCGACTCCGGCGACAGTTTCGAGAGATCGATGCCGATTCGCTCGACCAGCGCTTGGTCGAAGCAGGGCTCGACGCTGTTCGCGCCAGTCTGCTTCAACGTCACATCGACGCGCCCTTGCCACACCTCGTTCACGTATAAGTCTGCGAGGTAGCTGCCAGGGCTCGCAAAATTGCCTTGACTGAAGCGGTCGACGTCGATGCCCGAGGAGCCAAGCTGTTGGAGGAACACACTATTGAACCGAACCGGTGCGTTCTGCTGCTCGGCCGCCAATGCGCCGGCCGCGGCGAAGCTCAGTATCGCCAGTGCGCCCAGGGCGTGCAGGCGTGGCCGGTAGGAGCGGGACGGGGTTGCCGTGGTCATGGCAATCGAACCTTTCATTCGAAACTTCCTCGGTTGCGTCAAATTACCTCGCATCCACTTAGTTCGAATTCCGAAATAAAATGCGCAGGGAGATAAAGAGAGGGTGCGAGCTGCGTCGTCTTTTGGCTAGCGCGCCGGCGTTTCGCCTTGTACGGTGCCACCGTAGTCGTTGAGGGCCTTGTAGCGAACCGTCGATGCGGCGGAGCCCGGCAGGAAGCCCTTGAGCGGAAGCGCTTTCGTTTCGCCGGGCAGGATCATGACGCCGTCGTCGAACACGGCTGTCTTGCCGCCATTCGTGACATCCACGCCGGTGAGCGATACGCTATAGGCGGTGGGGTTGTGGCTCTCCAGCGCGCTGTGGCCGTTCTTCGTAGTCAGACGCCAGGTGAGTTGCGCGGGCGCTTCCTCGGCGCGTCCTTGCAAACCGTCAGGGCGATAAAAAAGCTTGATGCGTGTTCGAAAGGCAAGCTGAAGCTTGTTGTCGCCCGCTTGCTCGCCCGTGGCCTCGGGCGGGATTTCCAGCACGTTCAGCCAGTACACCGACTCGTGGTCCTTCGCTGCGGGCTCGCCCATGCGGAAAATGCGTAATGTCTGTCCCTTGCCGGGGTCGATGCGCGAGACCGGCGGTGTCACGGTGAACGGCACGTCGATCGAGGCCGGCGCTGCCTTGGGATCGCCTTTGTCGATCCAGGCCTGTACCAATGCGGGCGATTGACCCGCATTGGTAAGCCTGACCGTCACTTCAGATTCCTTCTGGTTGTAGACGAGACGCGTAGCGGCAATCACCACTGACGCGTGTGCTGCGACGGCGCAAGTCAGGGCAATGGCGCAGGCGCCGGCATACAGAAGGGACTTGAAGGTGAGTCTGGTATTCATGGCTTGGGCTCGACAAAAAGGAAAGCGGCGAAACATGGTGAAGCGGACCATCGCCGCTTCACCATGATGATTTAGTCGTAAGACATCGTGTACATCACGCTCGAATTGGCGGCGCCCGGGGTGGCCGCACCAGTGGCGACATATTCGGCGGTGTATCCGAGCGTGGCCGCACCGCCGCTGATCGCGACCGACTCCGAGTTCTGGTTCGAGTCGGACTGATTCAGCGCAATCACCGAGCCGTCCGCGTTGCGCAAGCCGATCTGGACGTTCGTGGCCCCATCGGCGTCCAGAACCAGGTTTCCGGTTGTCGAGTCGACTGTTGGACCCTGTTCGAAGAACGTGTGGACGTTGCCGCTGTCCTGCGTGCAACCAGTCAGGGCAATATTGAATGGCGTACTACCGGCCGTTGCGCCCGCGCTGGCCAGTGACGAAGCGGAAACTGCAGGAAGCGTCACCGTGAAATCGCTGGCCCCGGTGCCATTGCCGTTGATGGTGCAGGTTTGTGCGGTCACACTGCCGGTGAACGTAATGGTTCCGTCGGCCGCGTGGGCGCCGAGCGATGCGAAGCCCAGCGAAGCGGCCATGGCAATCGCGAAGATCTTGCTGTTCATGCTGACTCTCCAATAAAGGTAGGACTACATATCTGTCTGTACGACAGGGTTAGGAAATCAAAGTGGTCATCCAGTCACTGATACGACAGCGCAATGGTCGTTAGATGCCAACTCCTGTGGCGCCGGAGGCTGGGGTAAGCGTGAGCATGTTGGCCACGGCTGTGCCGCCCAGGCTCAGCAGCGCGGTCATGCCTCCGGTATGGGCCGCCGCGCTTCACGAGTCATAGACGTTTCCAGTCGTCTGATCTGCAATCGCTACGAGCTGGGGTTCCGCGGGGCATGTGCAACTCCTGAGGGACATTACAGTTCAGATCAAGCTTTCAAAATCATTCTATGGACTTGGGGTATACCTCAATATCTGACAAGTACGAACTTTCGATGCGGACGCACGGCGACGGATCTGTCCCTTGGCTTTGCCCGGCAGGAACCGGGGCGCACGCCGAAACTTTCAGATGAAAATCCGCAGATAGCTGGTGATCAGTGCGCCTGAGCAGATGAAGAGAACGGTAAGGCTCGCGAGACCGAAGCCAGGCGAATAGCGGCGGCGCACATTGATTCGCCGTGCTTCGATCCCGCGTTCCGGTTGCGGCTCAACGCCAATCGACAGCATTCCCAGAACAATGCTTATTGCGAGTAGCAGTACTACTGCTCATGTGTAATCTCTGTCGGATCAAGTCTCATCAAACGGAAAGAAGAATAGTGGGATCATCTGGGAGTAGATCTCGAACTTGTCCGAATCGGAGCGCGGTGGAGTGCCACACATGTCATGCAACTCGTCGACGCCGGCTCCGGCAACGGTTTGTCGACAGGTTTTTTTAATGGATTGGGACGTGCAGGCGATTTAAGTATTCTGAATAGGCTCATGATCCGTGGTTCTGGGCAATACTTCTGAGGGAAAGAGTTCGCGCGTTCTTCGACCGCGCTTTTTTCTTTCCGTCGCTGATCGCGAATTCGATGAATATGTTCTGCCTCGGTTGCATCTGCGACATTCGAGGTACTCGAATGTCTTTGAAAATCCCAGTTCCGAACTTGTACGATTGTGTTAATCCGCAGCGATTGGCAACATGGGATTCACGCTGCCAGTGCGCCGCGTGACATGCCGCAAGCGGCCGCTCCATGCGTCTCATGGCTGCGTTGTTTATGGATCTGGAGGGCTAATTTATGAGCTTGCCGAGAATTTGTGGTTACGTGCTGGATGCGATCATCGTACTTATACTGTTTGCACTGGTGCACATCAATGCGGGCGCCAACATGAGCGGACAGCACGCATCGCACAGAAAGTCAAAGTTCTTGGGCATCGATCGATAGACGGCGGCTCAAGCGGCGCGGCCACGCCCGCGATCCCACGCGGATGACGCTGTGTCCGCATCAATTTAGTCGACAAGGCCAATTTCCGGGCTCGCAGGAGCGTAGTTCCGGCCACTCCGCCCACAACGTATCGAACTCTTCCAATTCCAACGCTTGCTTCGTGCCCGATAGTTCAGAGATCGGCACCGACGCGCCGATTTAAATCTGTATAACCATTTCCAGAATGCAGAACGTGGCGCGATGCGCTAATCCGATCACCGCGTCTGCATGCAAGACATCGCTTATCGTAGGAAGAGATCTGAGGACGATGGCATTATTTTGCGTGCGATTTAGATATTGTAGAGAAAGGTCGAAAGGGCTGCCTACCGCGCCGTTCGTGTACATGGCCATGGAAATCAGCGCACGCAACAGGAAGCGAGCCGTCTGCATGGCGATAACGGCCATCCATGTACACTATCCGAAGATGTTCATAGAAATTCTCGAGCTCTCGGAGGTTCGCGATATGAAAGCGGAGTGGCTGCCGGACGCGTGATGATTGTGTCCATCATGGCGCGCCAGGAGACGTCCCATGCGGGAGGAAGGCGTCCATACCATCTCCTTACGCACTATTCCGTACCCAGGTTGACCGGGTGTAACTAGCGATAGGCGAGAACTGTCGGCAGCGATGTCATTGCCCATCTTCGAAATGTCTATGTTGGTCTTGTCGGCTTGATAGACAATCGAATGAGTCTGGTTTTCCCGAGTTATCGCAATGTTTGGCAATTCGAACTGACGCGAACCGATGGTCGATCACTGATACGAGAACGTGATGGTTGCCAGAGCATCGATGCTGCCCGCGCCGACTTTCGCAGCGCCCTGCACGTAGCTGGCAACGAACGGTATGTTGTAGATCGTGGCAGGGGTGGCGGCGTTGCCGCCCACGTACCATTGGTTTGTATTTCCGGCGAGAGAGGAGTCCGGGCCGAACGAGACGGGAGTACTTGACCCGTTCGCATGGACCTGTACGCCGACTCCCGTGGCACTGGTCGTGTTCTGGACAAGCGTGAGCGCATTGCCCGTATTGGCCGGGTTCGTTGCATCCGTCATCGTGGCGAACAGCGCGATGCCGGCAGGACAGCTCAACTGAATGTTGAATGAGCTCGAAGTCGGCGGGCTTGACCCGACGCCTTGAAAATTCCCCACGGATACGGTTGGTAACGTAACGATCTGATTCTGTCCTGCTGTGACAGCGCAGCTTTGTGCCGTCACGGTCACGGTTGCCCCTGAGATCTGCAGGGTAGCTTGCGGGCCGATCTCCGCAGTGCCGGCAGCGTCTGTCGTTGCCTTGAGCGAGGCCACGGTCTGAGCCGGGATGCTATACGTGCCCGCGTGAAGCGGTCCGGTTGCGACGAGCATGGCCTGTGTGTTGGCGCCCAGGGTATAGCAGGCAAACCCTGTCCAGATTTGGGTCCACGTTGTCGTGACGGGTTGATAGCTGGTGGAGTTCCCATCTGCGACGCCCACCACGAGGCCAATATTGGGTACTCCGGTTGGATACACGGGATACTGCAGCCCCGACGAGCGATCCGTATAGGTCACTCCCGAAATCGGGCTTTGTGACGCCATCGTCCACGTGTAGCCTGGATTGACGCATCCGAGGCCGCCACTCCAGACTGTCCCGGCCGCCTGGGTTGCCCAGGTGCCAATCGCCGTTCCCGCATTGTTCTGATCGGCATTGCCATTGCTGAAGGTTTGATTTCCCAGCGAGGAAATCGTGACGTTGGTCACGCCCCACTGCGCGTTTGCCATACCTGGCAGCGCGAGCAGGATCATTGCACCGGCCAGGATGGCCCACCTGCGCGCCATTTTCCCCATGACGTTCAATGCTGCAGACAATTTTTTCTCCGGGTGATCGTGTAGATGTTCAAGCACCAATCGCGAGCGACGGCGACGCTGTACTGTGCGTCGCGGGCGAGCACGGCCGGATCGGCTTGCTTCATCTCAGGTTCCACGCGCAAATAAGAATCATGAATTCACGGTGGAGCGGCTACGAATTTCGATAAAAAGCTTGCCTGTTGGCTTGGCGTCGACTCAGGTTAATAGACTAGGCGGAAAGGTGAGGCAATGAAATTGGACAAGTACGAGTTTGGCGCGATATGGGGCGAGAAAAACATGACAGGGCCATCGCATGAAGCGCAGGGGATTGGGGTAAGCGAGTACCGCGAAGCCGAAAAAGGCCACGGACGCATCGAGACGCGTCGCTGCATGGCGATGGCCTGCCCGAAGCCTCTGGGCGCATCGTTGTGGCCGCATGCACAGTCGATCGCCTTCGTGGAAGCGACCCGTGAGATTGGCGAGACCATCTCGGTCGAGCGCCGCTATTTCGTCTCGACGCTGCCGCCTGACGCGAAGCGTATTGCTTACGCTGTCCGATCCCATTGGGCAATCGAGAACGGCATGCACTAGTCGCTAGACGTCAGCTTCGGCGAGGACCGGTGTCGCGTTCGCGTGAACAACGCCGCCCAGAACTTCGCGATCCTGCGGCGTATCGTGATGAACCTTCTGCGGCAGGACAAGGGTGTGAAAGGCGGCCTGAAAATCCGGCGCATGCTCGCCTGTGCTAACGACCAATACCTCGCGAAACTCCTTGGCTGGCAGCCCTCACCTCAAATTTAAAAATCTCCTGACGTTTCATGCGATAGCCCTGAAAAACATGATCCGCTTTGACTATCTCTGACAATTGAGGGATCGAACCTATGCGAAACTTGAACTTCTTTTGGGAGTGCGCAAACAAGCCATGCAAGCGATGAGCGAATCAGCTATTGACCACGCGGATAAAGTGAGTATTGGCCCGCTGTATCTCGCGATGCTCGAAGTCATGGCTATTTTTTTTTCGTACCGGCCAGTGCAGCGGGCCGCATATGGCGCTGGCATAGATACTGTCATAGCGGTCACGTCGTATATATTTCTCGCGGTATCAGCAGCGGGGTTGTGCTGGTCGATATCCGAACTCAAATCGGCCGATGGTATGCCTGGTCGCGATTTCACTCCCGTCTGGTTCGCGGTGCTTATTCATGGCTTGTTTTGTATACCGGGTATCGTCGTGCTAGTCAGTGTGAATTGAAACGTCATTCATATCCGGTTTGTGATTCGCGCAGTTGAAGAACAACGAGAATCTATAGGCGGAAATTTCGATGTGCGTAAAACCCGAAGCTTCTCGCATGAAAAGGAGGTGGGCTAGTCGAGCAGCACCTGAAAAATGACTAATGCTCCTAATGAAATCAGCATGCCTGTGAGCGTCAGGCCGAAGAGAAGGAATAGCTCTGCATGCTGTTCGGCCGCTTGTGCAAACAAGCCTTTTTCTCTCGAACGAGACGCTTCTTTCTCGTGGGAATGGATGCGAACGAGCGACTCGAAAGCGGATTCGCGAAGGCGAGAAATATAGACTAACGAAAGCGGTTTCATGCTATTCCCTCATCTGGATGCTGTCTGGGACTATCATCAGGATAGATGGCGGGCAGGCCAGCGGGAATCGTACCCGTACGAGTTTGTCCGTCCGGTTAGTATTTGCGCACCTGGTCGATAAACGGGTTGGCCAGCAACAGTGCTGAAACGGTGCCGAAATGTGCATATCCGGATATGCGGCATGAACTAGCCGACTGTGAATTCCCGCGGTAATGTTAGATCCTATGTCGCGTGAGAGTCGTTGAGGGCCAGAATCGTAAGATAACTAGGCCAAGGCGTGCTCGACGGAGGGGCAGCATGGACTCAAATCACATTACCGGATCGCATGCTGGGGAGGTCATCTTGGCGGTTTCGCTCGAGTTGTCTGCGGCCCAGCGGAAGGTCGCGCGTGGTCTCTGCCGTCGAATGTACGCGTGGTGGTCAGCTATGAGACCGGGCAGGACGCATTCTGAATCCTTCGGGCGCTGTTCTCTCGCGGCATCGAGTGTTATATGGTCGATGCCGCGAGCATCCCTGTGGAACGCCACAAGCGACGTGCGAAGACCGACCGGCTGGATGTCATCAAGCTGGTCACCACCTGCGCGCCTGGCTGCATGGCGAGCGTGACCGCATGCGTGTTGTACGTGCGCCGTCCGCGCGGGACGAAGCCCTGCGCCATCTGATCCGGGATCGCGGACAGTTGCACAAGGAAGTGCTCCAGCACCGCGAGCGCATGCGCAAACTACTTGTCACGATGGGTTGCTGGAACGAGGTCGACCACCGCTCGTTTGCCAGGTGGCTCACGCACGGCGATCTGACCTGTCATGACGGCACGCCACTGCTGGAAGAGTTACGCGAACGACTGATGCGCGAGACTGCGAGGCTCGAGCTCGCCGAACAGCAACTGGCAACTCTTGAGCGCACGCTGCAGCAGTGCCTGCCAGCGCCGGCACGTGACCGGATTGCCTGTCTGAGGCGCCTCAGGGGCATTGGTCACATCGGCGCGTCGCACCTCAAGCTTGAATTGTTCTGGGGCCAGTTCAGCGACCGTCGACAGTTCGGTGCCTGTGTGTGGTTGGTGCTTCGGCCGTATGACAGCGGTCAGAGCTACGTCGACCAGGGCATCAGCAAACAAGGCAACCGTCGCGTACGCACCCAGCTTGTCGAGACGGTGCGGTGTTGGCTCCGATATCAACCCGACAGCGCTCTGACCCGGTGGTTCAACGAACGCGCCCAGTCGTCGCGCGCCGCATTGCGATCGTTGCTCTTGCGAGGCGCCAAGTGTTCGCATTGTGGCGCTATCTGAAGGACGGAGTCGTTCCCGACGGCACACGGTTCAAACCCGCGTGAGGATATCCCTTACATAGATTTGTAGTACTGATGTTCGAATGGAACGTGCCCGGAGGTCCGACTGGTTGTCCAATGCAACCGATAATTAGATGGGGCACTTTCCCCGAATCCAAGGATTCGGCGTAACGCGCATAAAGGATGAGGCCGGCACGATACCGGCAGATAGAAGTTGGTGAGGCGTCAATGTCTCACGTGAGCATCGATAGACTGCGAGCGCAGGATATGGAACCCGGGTTCAAGGAGCCTTTGTATGATCTGAATTTGTACACTGATGCTGAACGGTACTTGACAGCTCACCGCTCATAGAATTCAGGCCTGACAATTTTGTGATCTATCGTTACATCCCTTGCGGATCGTAATTTATTTGATGTCCACGCGAAATGGCGTACAGCCGTTAATATGGCTACGGTCAAATGGTTTGGCCGCAAGCTGATCAAAAGGGAGAAGCAATGAAATTCGCTGCGAAGATTCTGGGGTTTACCGTTGTTGCATTTGCCGTTCTTTCCCCGGCTCTGGCCGAAGCTCATACGCACGAGGTGTGTCACTATGACCATCATCACCACCGCGTATGCCATTGGGTCCACTAAGCGGCAATTCGCACGTACAGGCCCGCGATGCCATCTGGCATGCGGGCTTTTTTGTGTGCGTCCAGCATGGGCGCACACCTGCAGGTGTAAGTCCCGCCATAAGCTGGTCACAGCGAGTGAAGTGAAGCGCAACTGCATGAGGGCGACCGGGTGTGGGGAGGAAGCGTGGAGCGTAAATCGCGAGCCGATGAACAAAAACCGCATATGAGGCGCCATGGAGCAGGGCGAGCGGGCACAAAGGCCGCAAAGCTCTCGTGACCAAGGCGAAGTGGCGTAGATGCGGCGGTTGTGCGACGAAGGAGTGCGTTCTTACCTGGGGAGATCTCGCCTCATCCTGAAAGGGCGACGGCGTCGAGCCGGAGCGAGAAGTCAGCAGAGGCCGTAGTAGTCACAGGACAGGTCGATGAGACCGAAGCTGGTGACGAAGGGCCAAACGGGAAGGAGTGTCCAGCGTCATGTCGATGCGGCAGGCAATGCGTCAGATGCCTGTGCAAGCGGGGCGAGCGGAAGAAGCGCGCGGTGAAGCCGCGCGTGCATCCTTGGAAGTTCTTCGACCGGGTCAACCACGACATCCTGATCGACCGTCTACAGAAACGTATTGGGGACGCTGGGGTGATCCGGCTGATCCGGACGTATCTGAACAGCGGCATTCAGCATCAAGTCCTGCAATCCGGCGAACGATCGCGGTGACGCTCGCACGCGTGTTTGATATATCCCCATAAATTTGACGCGGTTGCTTCGGGGCTAACATTGGCTCGTCGGTCGGTTTGCACGCAGGGCTGGATGCCAGTTCCAAACCGGTACACCATGCGTCACGAAATGCGTTACCCTCGCTGGCGCCCGAGCGCCCACACCCATTGACAACTTCCGCGTATGCATCGCCGTGGCGCATCTGAAGCGCACAGCGAGCGTGCCGCACGGCACCAAACTTGTGCCAGGCTGTATCGCGGCGTATCGCTCCATCGCGCGTGGCGCGTTGACCGAAAATTCGCTCGCGGCCCGCCACATGGGGCTTGCGGCGATTTATCGTCAATTGGCACGGTGCTTGCATAATGGTCTGCGAACAGGATCAACGGCGATCCGGCGGCCGGCGATCCGGCTGCAACGCAGCATGGCAGCGCAAATCGATTGAATCTCAGGGCAACGGCGTCCCCCGAGTCTGGCTCCTCGCGAGCTGGATTCGCGGGACGCCTTTTTATTTAGCAGGGTGTACAGGCATGACGCAATCAACGCTCGTAGTGAACGGTCTGGACGTCGTCGTCATTGGTCACGGCATGGTGGGCCACAAATTTCTGGAGTGCGTGCTCGCCGACGTGGCGCAAAGCGCGCCAGACGGGCTCGATGTGCGCGTGACCGTGCTCTGCGAAGAGCCGCGTCCCGCATACGACCGTGTGCATCTCTCCGAATTTTTCGCCGGCAAGTCCGCCGGGGAGTTGTCGCTCGTGAGCGAGGGTTTCTTCGCGCGCGACGACATTCGCGAGCGCGTGCGGCTCGTGCTCAATGCGCAGGCCGTGTCGATCGATCGCGCGGCGCGGACCGTGAGCGTGTCCAACGGCGAGACGCTTGCGTACGACAAGCTCGTGATCGCCACGGGGTCGTCGCCGTTCGTGCCGTCCATCGCGGGCAATGATCGTACGGACTGCTTCGTTTATCGCACCATCGAGGATCTCGAAGCCATGCGCTTGCGCGGCGCCAGTGCGAAGTCGGGCGTGGTGGTGGGCGGCGGCCTGCTGGGCCTCGAATGCGCGAAGGCGCTGCGCGATCTGGGGCTCGATACGCACGTGGTCGAATTCGCGCCGCGCCTGATGGCCGTGCAAGTCGACGAGGACGGCGGCCGCATGCTGCGCGGCAAGATCGAGTCGCTCGGCGTCACTGTGCATACGCACAAGAACACCACGGCGATCGTGGATGGCGAAAGCGCGGCGAATCGCATGGTGTTCGCCGACGGTACGCACCTCGAAGTCGACATGATCGTGTTTTCGGCCGGCATTCGTCCGCGCGACGAGCTCGCGCGCGCCTGCGGTCTCGAAGTGGGCGCACGCGGCGGCATCGTCATCGACGATGCCTGCCGTACGAGCGACCCCGACATCTACGCGATCGGCGAATGCGCGCTGTGGCAAGGCCAGATCTTCGGCCTTGTGGCGCCGGGCTACGACATGGCGCGCATCGTCGCGAAGACGATTGCGGGCGCAACGAGCGCGGAGGCGGCCTCGTTCGAGGGTGCGGATATGAGCACGAAGCTCAAGCTGATGGGCGTGGACGTGGCGAGCATTGGCGACGCGCACGGCAAGACGCCGGGCAGCCGCTCGTACCGGTTCGCCGACGAGCGTCGCGAGGTCTACAAAAAGATCGTGGTTTCCGGGTGCGGCAAACATCTGCTGGGCGCCGTGATGGTGGGCGATGCGGCCGAGTACGGCACGCTGCTGCAGATGGTGCTCAACCGTATCGAATTGCCGGAAGCGCCCGAGTTCCTGATCCTCCCGCAAGCCGATGGCAAGGCGAAGCCCGCGCTCGGCGTGGAGGCGTTGCCCGAGGGCGCGCAGATCTGCTCGTGCAACAACGTCTCGAAGGCGCAGATCTGCGCGGCGGTGCGCGATGGCGCAACGAGCCTTGGCGCGATGAAGGCGGCCACCTGCGCGGGGGCGTCGTGCGGCGGCTGCGTGCCGCTCGTCACGCAGATCATGAAGTCGGAGATGCAGCGCCAGGGCATGGCCGTCAACAACCATCTCTGCGAGCACTTTCCGTATTCGCGCCAGGCGCTTTATCACCTCGTGCGTGTGGAGAACATCAAGACCTTCGGCGATCTGCTCGCGAAACACGGTCGCGGGCTCGGCTGCGATGTCTGCAAGCCCGCGGTGGGCGGCATTCTGGCTTCGTGCTGGAACGAGTTCGTGCTCAAGAAGGAGCACGCGAGCCTGCAGGATTCGAACGACTACTACCTCGCCAACATCCAGCGCGACGGCACCTATTCGGTCGTGCCGCGCATGCCGGGCGGCGAGGTCACGCCCGAGGGGCTCATCGCGGTGGGCATGGTCGCGAAGAAGTACGGCCTCTACACGAAGATCACGGGTGGCCAGCGTGTGGACCTGTTCGGCGCGCGCGTCGAGCAACTGCCGTTCATCTGGGAAGAATTGATCGATGCGGGCTTCGAATCGGGGCACGCCTACGGCAAGGCCGTGCGTACCGTGAAGTCGTGCGTGGGCTCGACGTGGTGCCGTTATGGCGTGGGCGATTCGGTCGGGCTCGCAATTGACGTGGAGAACCGCTACAAGGGCCTGCGCGCGCCGCACAAAATCAAGTTCGGCGTCTCGGGCTGCACGCGCGAATGCGCGGAGGCGCAGGGCAAGGACATCGGCATCATCGCCACGGAGCGCGGCTGGAATCTCTACGTGTGCGGCAACGGCGGCATGAAGCCGCGTCACGCCGAACTGCTCGCCGCCGACCTCGACCGAGCCACGTTGATCCGCTACATCGACCGCTTCCTGATGTTCTACGTGCGTACGGCCGACCGCCTCCAGCGCACGAGCGTGTGGCGCGACAACCTCGAAGGCGGTCTCGACTATCTGATCGACGTGGTCGTGCACGACAAGCTGGGCCTCGCCACGGAACTGGAAGCAGAGATGCAGCTTGTGGTGGATACCTACGAGTGCGAGTGGCAGAAGGCCGTGACCGATCCGCAGACGCGTCGGCGCTTCCGCCACTTCGTCAACAGCGACGAGGGCGACCAGCATGTCGCGTTCGTCGAGGAACGTGGCCAGATTCGTCCGGCTACGCCCGAGGAGCGCCAGCAGATCCCGGTGCGCGCGCAGCACGAGACGCTCGCTGAGATCCCCGTCGTAGTCGAAGCTGTTTGAATCCACTTGAGTTCCTTCACTTACGAGGAGTACGAAATGAGCTACGTCGCCAGCAACGCCATTGCGCAAGACACCTGGGTTCCGGTGTGCAAGCTCGATGACATCGTGCCCAATACGGGCGTGTGCGCGCTCGTGAAAGGCGAGCAGATCGCGGTGTTTCATATCGACGATGGCGATGCGCGCGTGTTCGCCATCGGCAACTACGATCCGAACTCGCAGGCCGCAGTGCTTTCGCGTGGGCTCGTGGGCAGTCTTGGCGAGCGTATCGTCGTGGCTTCGCCCATCTACAAGCATCACTTCGATCTCTCGACCGGCGAGTGCCTCGAAGATCCCGTGCGCTCGGTGAATGCGTTCGCCGCGCGGGTCGAGAACGGCCAGGTCTGGGTTTCGGCCTGATATTCGATCTACTGAATAGTGCGATTCGAGCATGACCGAAAAGAGCGTCAAGAGCGTTTGTCCGTACTGCGGCGTAGGCTGTGGGATGGTGCTGCACGTGCAGGACGGCGAGGTCACGAAGATCTCCGGCGACACCGAGCACCCGAGCAACTTCGGACGCCTGTGCACCAAGGGTTCGTCGGCGCACGTGGCGCTGCGCAAGTCCGGGCGGCTCGAACGCGCGTTCGTGCGCCACGCCCGCGACGGAGACCCGGTGCCGCTGCCGCTCGCGCAGGCGATCGCCGATACGGCGCGCCGCCTGCGCGAGACGCTCGACGCGCATGGGCCGGACGCGCTTTCGTTCTACGTCTCGGGTCAGATGTCGATCGAGGCGCAGTACCTCGTGAACAAGCTCGCGAAGGGGTTTGTCGGCACCAACAACATCGAGTCGAACTCGCGCCTGTGCATGGCGAGCGCGGGCAGCGGCTACAAGCTCTCGCTCGGCGCGGACGGGCCGCCCGGCTCGTATCAGGACTTCGATAAAGCCAACCTGTTCTTCGTGATCGGCTCGAACATGGCCGACTGCCATCCGATCCTGTTCCTGCGCATGATGGACCGCGTGAAGGCGGGCGCGAAACTGATCGTGGTGGACCCGCGCCGCACCGCAACGGCCGAGAAGGCCACGCTCTTCCTGCAGATCAAGGCGGGCACCGATCTCGCGCTGCTCAACGGCCTCTTGTATCTGCTGCACGAGAGCGGTCACACCGATGCGGCGTTCATCGCGCAGTACACGCAGGGCTGGGACGCGATGCCGGATTTTCTGGGCGACTACCCGCCCGGGAAAGTCGCGGCCATCACGGGGCTCGCGGAAGCCGATATCCGCCGTGCTGCGCAGATGATTGGCGGTGCGCCCGAGTGGATGAGCTGCTGGACCATGGGCCTGAACCAGAGCACGCACGGCACGTGGAACACCAACGCCATCTGCAATCTGCACCTGGCGACGGGCAGGATCTGCCGTCCCGGCAGCGGGCCCTTCTCGCTCACGGGACAGCCCAACGCCATGGGCGGGCGCGAAATGGGCTACATGGGGCCCGGCCTGCCGGGTCAGCGCTCGGTGCTTTCCGAGGACGACCGCGCCTTCGTGGAAGATCGCTGGCGCGTGCCGCGCGGCACGCTCACAACGAAGCTCGGCGCGGGCACGATCGACATGTTCTCGCGCATGGCGACGGGCGAGATCAAGGCGTGCTGGATCATCTGTACCAACCCGGTGGCCTCGGTCGCGAACCGGCAAACTGTCGTGGCGGGCTTGCGCGCGGCTGAGCTCGTGATTGCGCAGGACGCTTTTCTGGACACCGAAACGAATCAATACGCCGATGTGCTGCTGCCGGGCGCGCTCTGGGCCGAGGCCGAGGGCGTGATGATCAATTCCGGGCGCAACATGACGCTCATGCAGCAGGCGGTCGAGCCGCCGGGCGAGGCCTTGCCCGACTGGCAGATCATCGCGCGCGTGGCTTGTGCGATGGGCTATGAGGATGGGTTCGGCTATGCGAGTGCGGCGGAAGTGTTCGAGGAGATCGTGGGGTTCTCGAACCCCAGGACGGGCTACGATCTGCGCGGCGCCAGTCACGCGAGGCTGCGCGAGACCCCGCTGCAATGGCCCTGTGCCCCGCAGGGGCGCGATGCGCCGGGCGAGCGCAAGCCCATTCGCTATCTGAACGACGGCGTAAGTCAGACGCTGCGCGAAGACGAGGACGGTAAGCGCCCGCGCATCGCCTTTCCCACGCCGCACGGCAAGGCCGTGTTCTTCGCGCGGCCGCACGTGGCGCCCGCCGAATTGCCCGACGATACGTTCCCCATCGTCTTCAATACCGGGCGCGTGCAGCATCAATGGCACACCATGACGAAGACCGGCAAGGTGGCCATGCTCAACAAGCTCAATCCAGGGCCGTTCGTCGAGATCCATCCGGAGGACGCGAGCGCGCTGGGGATCGCGGCGAAGGACCGCGTGGAGGTGCGCTCGCGGCGCGGGCGCGTCGTGCTGCCTGCCGTGGTGACCGACCGCGTGCAACCGGGCAACTGTTTCGCACCGATGCACTGGAACGACGTATTCGCCGACGACCTTTGCGTGAACGCGGTCACGAGCGACGCGGTCGACGATCTTTCTCAGCAGCCCGAATTGAAATTTTGTGCCGTTGCGCTTGCGCGCGTGGCGCCTGAGCCCGCTCCTCGCTTGTCCGACGCGCCCGAAGCGACCGGCGCGTGCGGGGCCGGCACGGCTCATCCGTCTCAGGAACTCGACATGTCCCGAATCGATGCGTTTGCGAATCTACTCGACCTCGGCGAAGTGGCCGCGCCGGCATTCAGCGATACCGAGCGGCTCTACCTCGCGGGGTTCGTCGGCGGGCTGCGTTCGTCGAAGGGCGAGGCGCAGGACAGCGCCGTTGCGATACCCGTGCTGCCCGCGCAAGCGCCGTTTTCCGCGAATGCGCGTGCGTGGCTCGACGGCGCGCTGGCCGGCTTGTTCAGCCGGGACGAGGCGCGGGTGACGCTCGCGCCCGACGCGGGGTCTGCTCAGCATGATAAGCAGACCGAAAAACAGAGCGCGGTGCGAATCGCCCATACACGGCCGAAGGTTGTGCTCCTGTGGGCATCGCAGACGGGCAACGTGGAGTCGCTCGTGGAACGCTACGCCATGCAGTTGATGGAGTCGGGCTTCGAGATTCGCACCGCGTGCATGGCCGACTATGCGCTCGCGAATCTGGAGAAGGCACAATACGCGCTGCTGATGACGAGCACCTTCGGCGACGGCGACGCGCCCGACAACGGCGAGCCGTTCTGGACCGCGCTCAAGGCGGAACACGCGCCGCGCCTGGCTGCGTTGCGCTATGCCGTGCTCGCGCTCGGCGACCGCAACTACGACCAGTTTTGCGGCCATGGCCGTAACCTCGATGCGCGACTCGAAGCGCTCGGCGCACAACGGCTGATGGCGCGCGTGGAGTGCGATACGGACTATCAGAACACGGCGGATGCATGGCTGGACCGCGTGGTCCAGCGCATCAAGGACGAAGATGCCGCGCTGCACGCCGTGCCCGCTGGCGGCACGATTCCCGAAGCGCTGCCCGGCTGCGCGGCGACCAAAGCGCGCCCGGCCGCATCGCGCCTCATCCACAACGTGCGCCTGAACATGAAGGGCGCGGCGAAGGACACGCGCTACTTCTCGCTCGCGACGGGCGAAGGCGAGGGCACAGGGCTCGCATACGAGGCAGGCGACGCACTCGGCGTCTGGCCGACGAACTGCCCCGCGCTCGTCGACGAATTGCTGGAACTGACGCACCTATGCGCCGATGCGCCGGTCGAGGTGCCGGGCGTGGGCGACATGCGTCTGGCGGACGCGCTAGGCAAGCACTACGAGATCGCGCGGCCCGGCCCCGACGCGCTCGCGTTCATCGCGGCGCGCGCGCGCGGGCAGGGCTTGAGCGAGTTGCTGCGAGACGAGCGCAAGAGCGACCTCAAGAACTGGTTGTGGGGACAACAACTCGCCGACGTGCTGCACGAATTCCCCATCGAACTTTCTCCGCGCGAATTGACCGGCATGCTCAAGCGCCTGCAGCCACGGCTCTATTCGATCTCGTCGAGCCCGAAGGCGCATGCGGGGGAAGTGCATCTGACCGTCTCGGCGGTGCGTTACAACAATGGCCGGCGCGAGCGCAAGGGCGTGGCCTCCACCTTCCTTGCCGATCGTGCCGCTGCGGGCAGCGTGCCGGTGTTCGTGCAGAAGAACACGCATTTTCGGCCGCCGCGCCATGGCGATACGCCGATGATCATGGTGGGCCCCGGCACGGGCGTCGCGCCGTTCCGCGCTTTTCTGCACGAGCGGCGCGCGCATGGCGACGCGGGCCGCAACTGGCTTTTCTTCGGCGAGCAGCACGCGGCCACCGACTTCTACTATCGCGAAGAGCTCGAGCACATGCAGAAAGACGGCTTGCTCAACCGGCTCGATCTCGCGTTCTCGCGCGACCAGAAAGAGAAGATCTACGTGCAGGACAGCATGCGCGAGCATGGCGCGCAGCTATGGGCGTGGCTGGAAGAGGGGGCGCATTTCTACGTGTGCGGCGATGCGAGCCGCATGGCCAAGGATGTGGATGCCGCCTTGAGAGCGGTCGCCGCGCACCATGGCGGGCTGAGCGACGAAGCGGCTGGCGAGTACGTCGGCCAGATGACGCGCGACAGGCGCTATGTGCGCGACGTGTATTGACTGGCAGCCGTGACCGGCGCAGGCGGGCTTGTGTCGCCACGACATCCGCGCTTCATGCGCAGCGTCTTGCCGGATTCATCGTGACGTCAGGGCAGGGCGTGACCGGCGCGGCGCACGCGGCGCGAGCGGCGCGCACGCTCGACCCGCTGGCGCGCGGGTGTGGTGCCGAGTCCGGTGAACGGCCCGCCTTCGGCGCTCTTCTTCACGAGCGCATCGGGCATGAGGATCGCGCAGAGGAACGTCAGGCTGGCGCCTGCCGTGACTGCGACGACGGACATCGCGAAGGCCTCGAACATCCTGTCCCCCAAACGGTAGAATGATGGCGCGCCGGCCAGCGGTGTGGCCATGCCGGCATTTCGCGCCACTTTGCTCGACTCCATTCTGCGCATCGCGCGCTTGCGAGTCCAAGACGATATTGCGATCGTCGCGATAAGTGCGCCTTATGGAGGCAGTCGCCTTGTTGCTTCGTCCGATTCGCTACGTGCTCACCGTGGCCGAGCTGAAGAATTTCACCCGTGCGGCGGAAGTGCTGCACGTTTCGCAGCCGGCGCTTTCGCAGCAGATTCGTCAACTGGAAGCGGAGCTGGGCGGCGCGCTCTTCGACCGCAGTGGCCGCTCGATCAGCCTCACGGATTTCGGGCGGGTCTATATCGAGCACGCGCGCAAGGCGCTCGAGCATCTCGACGCGGGCAAGCGCGCCTTGCAGGACGTGCGCGGGCTTACGCGCGGCTTACTGCGGCTCGCGTATGCGCCCACTTTTGCCGAATACCTGATCGGCCCCGCGCTGCGCCGCTTTCATGCGGCGCATCCGGCTGTTGCGGTGGAAGTGAGCGAGCGGCCGCTCGAAGAGATCGAGGCGGGCCTCGAGCACGATGCGCTCGACCTGGGCATCGGCTTCACCGATGTGCGCTCGGAGCACATCCAGGCTCAGCCGCTGTTCGCCGAGCACATCGCGCTGCTCGTGGCGAGCACGCATCCGCTCGCGCGGCGGCGCAAGCCCGTGACGGCCGAGCAACTCGACGAAATTCCGCTCGCGATGCTGAGTCCGGACTTCGTGGTGCGCAAGTTCGCCGACGCCTACTTCCACGCTCACCAGCTGCGCCCGCCGGTCATGGTGCAGGCCAATGCCGTGGGTACGGTGCTCAAGCTCGTGAAAGACGGCTCGCTCGCGACCCTGCTGCCTTCGACGGTGCTGCGCGAGCACAAGGGTCTGGCGAGCGTGGCGGTGACGCCGGCATTGCCACGGCGCACCGTGGCGCTGCTCGCGCGGCGGCGCGCTTCGCGCACGGTGGCCGCGCATGCCTTCGAGACGCTGCTGTTCGAGATGATTGCCGAAGAGGGGCTCGTGACGGCGTGAGCCGCAACCGCGCCCACGGCGCGCCGCGCGAGGCGGGCGCCGAACCTGACAGGGCCTGCGCGGCGCGTTCCTAGCGCATCTTGCGGCGCCGGATCTCGTGGCCGGCGCAGATCGCGAGGAAGACGCCGAACAGGATCGCGGCCACCGAGGCCGGTTGATCGCCGGCGGCGGCGCGCACGCCGGATTGCGCTGCGTAAAGCCACAGCCCCGCACCTGCTGCTACTGCCACGAGGCCCAGCACCACACCCAGTGCCAGCACCGCACAGGGCCCGTGTGGACGTTGCCGATTCGTCATAGCCGCTCCCCGACGAGCGTGTTCTTGCTCATACGGGTGGCGTTGTGCGCCTCCCGCATGAGGTAACGATACGCCGCTGGGCGCGACGCGGCATCATCGATCGATGATGAGCGGCGCGGCTCGCATACGTAAGACGAATGACGGGGCCGCTGGAACTCAAGGCTGCCCGCTCAGTAGAGCGAAATAACGTCGCTCGGCGCTGGCCATGAAATCGCTCATCGCGGCATTGACTTTCTTCGGGTCGCGCTCGAGAAAACCTTCGAGCATGACCTTCATGCCATCGACGACGATTTTCTGCGTGGCCGGGTCGTTGAGCGTGCCGAGACGCACCTGCTGCGCATGGTCGGCGAAACGGCGGATGGTTTCCTGCAGGCGCGAATTTTGCACCGCGCCCAGCCACGCGTCGCGAAACGCGATGTTCGCTTCGATCATGGCGTCGCCGTCGTGCTTCTCGTACGCCTTCAGGGCCTTCTGGTAGGCGCGCCTGAGGGCGTCGTCGAGCCGGCGCTCCAGCGTGGCCGTGGCGCTCGCCGCCGCGCTGGGCTCGAGCAGGCGGCGCACTTCGAAGATTTCGCGCACGTCGTCGCTCGTGAGGATGGGCACGACGAAGCCGCGCGTGGTGCCTACCAGGTAGCCCTCGTTCACGAGGCGCAGCAGCGCCTGGCGGACCGGCATGCGGGTGCAATCGAACTCGTTGGCAATCTCGTAGTCGAGCACGCGATCGTCCGGGCCGACTTCTCCGCGCCCCAGGCGCGCACGAATTTCGGTGTAGATGGTTTCGGTCAGCGTGGTCTGGCGCAGCGCGGTGCGCCGCGGCAGCTTCGTGACGGGCTCGGAGAGGTTCGCGGAGGATTTGGGCATCGGGTGGCAGCGTCTTTATTCTGGATTCAGTATTGGATCTAGGGTAGGGGGCGGCCGCGCACGCTGTCAAGCGAAGGTGCGTCGCACCCTCACCCGTTTGCCGCAACGTTCGCCGTGGCGCACGCCCGAAGCCCCGTTGGTCATCGGGGACTTCCCTTAAATTACTTCAGGTCTAAACAATTTTGTTTGACAGCGGGATTTTCTCCGCTTACCGTTGCTCACAACAAAAACTGAATTCAGAATGCACGAAATGGACGGCAACGCGTTGGTTGCGCCAAGCGCAGGACGAATGGATCGGGAGTGCCTTTCATGCTTTTTCAATCGCTCAAGCCGGGGCTGCGCGGCGGCCTGCCGCTCGACCTGATCTGGCTGGCGCTGGGCAGCGTGCCCATGGCGGAGTTCGCGGTGCACGCGAAGCCCGGCGCGCTGGTGCTGGACCTGCAACACGGTCTGTGGGAACGCAATACGCTCGAAGCCGCGATTGGCGCGGCGTCGCAGCGGGTTCCCGTGATTGCGCGCTGTGCGGAGAACACGCACACGGCCGTCGCGCAGGCGCTCGACGCGGGCGCGGCCTCGGTGCTCGTGCCGCTCGTCGAAACCGTCGACGACGCGCGCCGCGCCGTTCAGGCATGCCGTTATCCGCCCCATGGCCGCCGCTCGGGCGGGGGCGTGCGGCCCTTGTTGGCCGGCATCGACGCCATGCTTGCGGCCGACCGCGAAGTGGCGGTGGGGCTGCTCATCGAAACCGTGCACGGCGTGGAAAACGTGGAGGCCATCGCGGCGGTGCCGGGCGTGGACTATCTGTTCATCGGCACCGGCGACCTCGCGCTTTCGCGCGGCACGCACGACCCCGCCGTGCTCGAGCGCGATTGCGAGCGCGTGCAGCGCGCAGCGCGTGCACGCGGTTTGCCCTGCGGCCTCTTTACCGCGGACGCGTACGCGGCCAATCGCGCCTTCGCCGCTGGCTACCGCATGGCGGTGTGCGCGAACGACATCGACCTGATCCGCCAGGGCTTCCATGGAGCGCTGGCGCATGCGCGCGGCGAAGCCTGAATGCGCTGGCCTTGAATGCAACGCGCCGCAACTGCAGCGTCATTTGAGCCGTCATCTGAAGCGCATTTGAACCCAGCACGATTGAACCGATAGAACCGATTGGAGACGCGATGAACCTCACACGAGACGCGATCCTGGCCATGCCCGACTCGCCCATCATCGACGTATGGCGCCTGGGCGTCGGGCGCACCGATGTCATCGGCCTGTGGGCAGGCGAAAGCGACTTGCCGACGCCCAAGCCCTTTTGCGACGCAGCCGCCGCGGCGCTCGCCGGCGGCCAGACCTTTTATTCGCAGAACCGCGGCGTTCCCGCGCTGCGCGAAGCGATTGCGGCGTATTACCAGCGACTGTGCGGCGTGACGCTGGAGGACGAGCGCATCGCGGCCACGTGCTCCGGCATGAACTCGGTCATGCTGGTCGCGCAGGCGCTGATCGAGACGGGCGACAACGTCGTATGCGTGACACCGTCCTGGCCGAATATCCTGCGCGCCATCGCCATCACGGGCGGCGAGGTGCGCTCCGTGCCGCTCGGCCACGGCGACGATGGCTGGCACCTCGATCTGCAGCGCCTCTTCGATGCTTGCGATACGCGCACGCGAGCGATCTATTACGCGTCGCCCGGCAATCCCACGGGCTGGATGATCGAAGCAGCGCAGCAGCGCGCGCTCATGGAATTCGCGCGCAAGCGCGGCATCGCCATTCTCGCGGACGAGGTGTATCAGCGCATTGTCTACGACCGCTCGCACGCGGCTTCGATGCTCGAATACGCCACGCCCGACGACCCGCTGTTCGTCGTCAACAGTTTCTCCAAGGCATGGGCCATGACGGGCTGGCGCATGGGGTGGCTCGTCTATCCGCGCGCCATGCTGGAGACTTTCGAAAAGCTCATCCAGTTCAATACGAGCGGTGGCCAGGCCTTTTTACAGGCGGGCGCCACCGTGGCGCTCAATGAAGGCGAGCCGTTCGTGCGCTCATTCGTCGAACGCTGCCGCGCAGGCCAACGCATCGCGCTCGAGCGTCTGCGGGCGATGCCGGGGGTGAGGGTGGTGCCGAATCAGGCATCGTTCTATCTCATGTTCAGCGTGGAAGGCGTGACGGACACGCTCGACTTCTGCAAGCGCGCCGTGCGCGATGCGGGCGTGGGGCTCGCGCCCGGCGTCGCGTTCGGCGAGGAATCGGCGCAGCAGATCCGGCTGTGCTACGCGCGCAGCGATACGAGCCTGATCGAGGCGATGGACCGGCTCGACCGATTTGTGCGCGGCTGAACGGCAACGGAGTCATGCAATTTATTCGTCATGCGAAGTCATTTTGGCGAAATGACGCCTCCGCGAATGATTCAACGAATTCCACCCAAGAGAAGAGAGACAAGAGACCATGCAACGCAAACTCAAAGCCGCGATCGCTACCCTCGGGGTTGGGCTCTCGGGCAGCGCGCTGGCGCAGAGCGCCGTGACGCTGTACGGCATCGTCGATCAGAGCGTGCGCTTCACCAACAACGCGAACGCGCAGAACGACAATCAGGTGCAACTCGCCAACGGCGCCATCACTAACAGCCGCTGGGGTTTGAAAGGCGAAGAGGATCTGGGCGGCGGCATGACCGCGCTCTTTCGCCTCGAAAGCGGTTTCGAGCCGCAAAACGGCACGGTGGACATGAATCGCCTGTTCGGCCGCTATGCCTACGTCGGACTCTCCGGGCGCTTCGGCACCTTCACGCTGGGCCGCCAGGGCACGGAGTCGTTCAACTTCTTCGGCGACTTCGACCCGCTCACGGTCGGCAACTACACGGCGAACTCCTGGCCGTTCTTCATGACGATCGGGCGCATCGACAACACCGCGGCCTATGCGGGCAAATTCGGCGGCCTGCATCTGGGCGCGACCTATGGCTTCGGACAGCAGCCGGGCAGCCTGAGCCAGAACTCGTACTGGGGCGTGCGCGTTTCCTACGACCTGGGTCCGGCGAGCTTTGGCGGCACATACCAGCAGCAGCGCGACCTCTCCAACAACGTGCAGCGCATGTGGGGCGTGGGCGGCAAGTACGCATGGGGGCCGGCGACGATCTTCGTCGGCTACATGGGCGGGAGCGACGCCACGGGCTTCGTGGACGAATCGCTCAACGACCCGAGCCGCACCGTCGCCACGGGCTCTTTCGCGCAGAACCCGCGCCGCGACATGACGCTCTTTACCGGGGTCCAGTATCAGGCCACGCCGGCGCTTGCGCTCACAGGCGCGTTCTACTACGACGACATGAACAACGTGAATGGCTTCGCGGGCAACGACGGCAAGCGCTACACGGGCGTGCTGCTCGCGGAATATTCGCTATCCAAGCGCAGCCAGGTCTACGCGACCGTCGACTACAACACAGTGAGCGGCGGTGCGTATACGGAGTTGCCGGGCAAGAGCAATCAATTAGGTGTGGCCGTCGGCATGCGCCATATGTTCTGATTTCGGCGTAACGAGTTTATGAAGGATTGCGAATGATTACGAAACACGACGAATCCACGCGTGCTGGCTGGCTGCTGTATCACTCCGTGGGCATGTTCCCGGGGCAAGAGGAGGCGGTGCGCGGCGCGCTCGATAGGTTCGCGGCGAGCTGGTGCCGCCCCGACCTCGATCGCTGGGATTACGGTCTCGAAGCGCGCCGCGAGGTACTGGATGCGTGGGCGCGACTCGTGCATGCCCCCGCGCACAGCGTGTTCGCCGCCGAGAACGTGACCGACGCGTTCGCGCGCTTCGTGGGCGCCCTGGGGCGCAAGCGGCTCGCCGGCCGGCGTGTGCTGGTCGCGGGCGACTGCTTTCCGAGCCTGCACTACATGCTGACCCATCTGGCGAACGTACTGGGCTTCACGCTCGATACCGTGCCGCTCGAAAACGGCGCGGGCTACGTGAGCGACGACGCCTTCATCGCGCGCTGGCAGGACGACGTGGCGCTTGCCGTGATTACCTGGGTCACATCCACGGCTTCGAAGCGCGCCGACCTCGCGCGCCTCGTCGCGCATGGCCGGGCACAAGGCAGCCTGATCGCGGTGGACATCACGCAGGGCGCGGGCATTCTCGATTTCGACGTGACGCAGCCCGGCGTGGACTTCGCGGCCACCACCACGCTCAAGTGGCTCTGCGGCGCGCCGGGGACCGGTCTTGCCTATCTCGCGCCCGCCTTGATCGACGACGATCTCGAGCCCATGGTGCAGGGCTGGTTCAGCCAGCCGGACCCGTTCAACTGGGACCTCTCGCGTTTCTCGCTCGCGCCCGATGCGCGCCGCTTCGATCACGGCACGCCGTCGTTCCTGCCATTCGTGGCCTCCGCGCCCGGGCTCGCGTGGCGGCTCTCGCCAGCGGCCGCGGGCATGCGCGAGCACAATCTCGCGCTCGTCACGCGCCTCATCGCGCTATGCGACGAGAAAGGCTACGCGTTGCGCTCGCCGCGCAACGACAGCGAGCGTGGCGGCAGCGTGATGGCCGATCTGCCCGCGCAGGTGGATCCGCGCGCGCTCGAAGCGAAGCTCGCCACTCATGGCGTGCTCGTGGATACGCGTGGCCAGACTATTCGCCTTTCGCCCGGCGTGCTCACGCAGGCCGCCGTGATCGACAAGCTGTCCGCGCTGCTACCCACAGCCTGACCTCGACCCCGACGCAGTCCGACTCTCACAAGGGAGCAACGACATGGAAGACACAAGCATCACCTCACGCGAAAAGGGCTTGCACAAGGCGCTTTCGCAACGCCAGATCGCGATGATCGGCATAGGCGGCGCGATTGGCACGGGCCTCTTCATGGGCAGCGGCATCGCCATCGGCTACGCCGGTCCGGCGGTGCTGATCAGCTATGCGATCGCCGCGCTCATCGCGGTCATCATGGTGTTCAGTCTCGCGGAGATGGCGGTCGCGCATCCCACTGCGGGCTCGTTCGGTACGTACGCCGAAATGTATCTGAACCGCTGGACCGGCTTCGTCGTACGCTACACGTACTGGATCATCGAAGTCGTGGCGGTGGGCGGCGAGGCTATCGCCGTGGGCGTCTACATGGGGTTCTGGTTCCCCGGCGTGCCCGTGTGGATGTGGTCGATGGCGTTCGGCATCGCGCTCGTCTACGTGAACTGCCGCTCGGTCACGAACTTCGGTTCGTTCGAGTACTGGTTCGCGCTCATCAAGGTGGTGGCGATTCTCGGCTTCATCGTGGTCGGTCTCGCGCATCTGTTCGGTCTCGGCACCGGCACGGCGGCGGTGGGCATGCACAACCTCACCGGGCTGCCGGGCGGCTTCATGCCACACGGTTTCGGCGGCGTCTGGATGGGCGTGCTGATGGCGATCTTCTCGTTCTACGGCGTCGAAATCGTGGCCGTGACCTCGGGCGAGGCGAAGGATCCGTCCAGGGCGATTCCGCACGCGCTGCGCTCGATGGTGCTGCGTCTCACGCTGTTCTATATTCTCGCGCTCGGCATCATGGTGGCCTATTTGCCGTGGACCGAGGCGGGCGCCAAGGTCGTGCAGCAAAGCCCGTTCGTGAAGCTGTTCGAGCACGCCGGTATTGCGCATGCGGCGGGTCTGATGAACTTCGTCGTGATCACGGCGGCGCTGTCGAGCATGAATACGAATATCTACCTCTCGTCGCGCACGCTGTTTTCGCTGGCGCGTGGTGGTTACTCGCCACGCTGGATCGGCAAGCTCTCGGCCAATGGCACGCCGCTTGTCGCGACATTGATTTCGGGCGTGGGCATTCTGGCGGCCGCGGCGGTGTCGTTCTTCAGTCCGCTTGCATACAACTACCTGTTCGGCATCGCACTGTTCGGCGGCATCTTCGTGTGGATCGTGATTCTCGCGACGCACCTGCGCTTCAGGCGCGCATGGCGCGGCCGCACGCTGCCGGTACGCATGCCGTTCTTTCCCGTTGCGCAGATCACCGGCATTGCACTGCTCGCGGCGATTCTGGTGACGATGGGGCTCGATACCGAATTCTGGAATATCTCGTGGATCGTTGGGGTGCCGTGGCTCGTAGTGGTTTCGGTGGTGTACTTCGTTTATCGCAAGCGGCTGGCGCAGGCGCCGCTGGCGGATGTCGCCGGAGTTTGAGTGGGTGAGTCGTATTTAAGCGGGCGGAGTTCCATGGAGCTCCGCCCGTATTCATTGAGGATGACGGACTATTCGTCGGCGCTGGAATTCGTTCCGTGACCTCCGGCTGACTTTAGCGGAGCGATTTTCACCCCGCATGCGCCCGGGCCACCCGGCAAGCCGCGAGATCCCACGCGGCGCAGCCAACGCTTTTGAAAAAGACGGGCGTCACGAGCTTGAGATTTCCCTTGATGGCGTCGGCCAATGCATTCACGTTCGCCCAGTCGACACCCGCTTGAATCAGATCGCCCGCTTCGTGTTTCGCGCCGGCAGGATCGTCGACAACAATGAAGCTGCTGTCCACCGTCGCTTTGCCGACTTCCGCCGCTGTCGACGTGAATGCGCCAACACCGACTATAAGACGCCCGGTTCGCGCAGGCGCGGTATAGACCGGCGACTGACTCGTCGTGACCGTCACGACGACATCGACCGAATCAGGAATATTCCCTTCCAGTGCGCCAAGCTTGGGCGCAACCGCGCGCAGCGATTCGACGAAACGGTGCGTGCGTTCCGGCGTCGAGCCTCTTGCTAGCAGCCGTGCCTGAGGAAAGAGCGCCGCAAACGCTTCAACGTGATTGACCGCTTGTTTCCCCGTTCCGATGATCAGGATCTCCTTCGGCGCGCTCGTGTGCAGGCACATGATGCCGAGCGCGCTGACCGCGGCAGTCCGGCGCCCGGTGACCGTAGGGCCATCGAGCACGAACAGCATCTCGCCTGTGAACGCGTCGCAGGCGATGACCTGGCCGTGAATGGTCGGGAGTTGCCGCTTGCCGTTGCTGGGACACACGTTGACCAGCTTGTGAATTGCAATGTCGCTCGCGCTCGACGGCATCGAGAGCATCACGCCGCCTTCCTGCAGGGGAATGACCAGACGCTCAGGACTCACGATCTTTCCATCGGCGTATTCCACGATGGTCTTGCGCAGCGCCTGTACGAGCGTGGGATAGTCCAGCAGCGCCGCAGTGGCTTGCGCGTCGAAAGTTTTGACTGACGGAGAGGGCATGGCTTTGGGAACTCGCTTTGGAGAAGGCACTTAAGTGGATTTAATTTAAACCACTTTTGGGCTGTTATCAATCCATGAATCCCGCGTGTTGACCCTATCTGGAATTCATACAAGCCACATCGAGACAATATGGGTATGCGGCGGATCGTCTGGTTTTTTCTGCGCGCGCAAGTGGTATATTGAAGACCAACGCTTCGACTGACCCAATATGGCCTCCGCACGCATCGATTTCCCCGCGAACTTCCGTCCCCTCCAGATTTACGAGCAGGTTTCCGAAAAGATCCGCGCGGAGATCCGGGCCGGCAGATATCTTCCGGAGTCGCGCCTGCCTTCCGAGCGCGAACTGGCCGCTCTGTTCGGCGTGGGGCGTCCGGCCGTGCGCGAGGCGATCGGGGCGTTGCAGAACGAAGGCCTCGTCGTCACGCGCAGAAATTCCGGCACGTACGTTTCGGCGAATGCCCCCGAGGTGCTAGCGCGGGGCAGCGCGCCATCCGGCACGGCCGAAGCCAGTCTTGTCGAGGCAGACTATAGTCCGTCGGCCACGCTGGACGTCCGCCTGATTCTCGAACCCGCCATCGCGCGCAGGGCGGCGGCCGGCAAGAAGCGCGACGCGCTCGCGGAGCACTACCTCGCGCAGATGGAAACGCTGACCGATGTTTCGGATCCCGAAGAACGTGCGCTCTGGAACAACAGCGACCGCCTGTTTCATCGCCAGCTTGCGGTGATGACCGGCGATGCGCTGCTGGTGAAGCTGGCCCAGGAGATTGCCGATACGATGGACCAGTCCTTGTGGAAGCGCCTCAAGGACGATGGCATTTACGATCCCGCACGTATCCGCCTTTACGTTGCGGAGCACCGGCTCATTTACGAAGCCATCGTGATGGGCGACGCAGACGCCGCTGCGTTCTACGTGGAACAGCATATTCATCGCGTCCAGCGCGACATCGCGCCCACCTGATTCACGCGAATCCTTCCGCGATGGCGGGGAAAAGCGCACGCCGGATGATGAGCCCGGACGTGCGTTGCAAATCCCCGCTACGGAGGATGGACGTTAACGCACGAGGAAACCGTAGGTAAGCGGATCGCGCTCGTCGACGATCCACTGCGCGAAACCGCAGATATACGCTTCGCCCTCGACTTCGGGAATCACGGCGGGAATGCCCTTGACCGACGTTTCCTGCAGCACTCTGCCTTTGAATATCGTGCCGACGATGGACTCGTTCACGAGCGTTTCGCCCGCCTTGAGTTCGCCGCGCTGATAAAGCTGTGCCACGCGTCCGCCGGTTCCCGAGCCCGTGGGCGAGCGGTCGACTTCGCGATCGGCGAAAACGCAGCAATTGGCCTGGGTCGAACCTTGATGGCGCGGCTCGTTGGCGATGATCGTCCCGTAGATGTGATTGATCTCGGGAATCTCCGGGTGCTGCACCGGGAACGCCTTATTGGCGGCTTCCTTGACCTCGGCGCCGAAGCGGATGAGCTTTTCGACCGCTGCTTCGCGCACCGGCAGGTCAAAGGGCGCGCCGTCGACGTAGAAGTAGAACGCGCCGCCATAGGCAATATCCCCCGTGACCTTGCCGAAGCTCGGCGTTTCCACGGTCACGTCGCGCTTCCACAGGAAGGACGGCACGTTCACGAAGCGTACGCTGCCGGCGTGCTCGCCATCCCACTTGACGAAGGCCTCGATGAAACCGCAAGGCGCGTCGATGCCGACCCGCGTTTCGGGCATCGTCCGTTGCACCCAGCCCAGCTCGACTGCGGCAGTGGAGAGCGCGATGACACCATGGCCGCAGTGGTCGCTATATCCTTCGTTATGCAGAAAGATCACGCCGAAGTCGGCGCCTGGAGAGACGGGTTCGGTGAGATAGCCGCCATACATGTCCGCGTGGCCGCGCGGCTCGAACATCAACGCGCGGCGAATCTCATCGGCGTTTTCCTTGAGCCACGCGCGGCGCTGCACGATGGTGTCGCCCGGCAGGCGTGGCAGACCGCTCGTGACGATGCGGAACGCCTCGCCGCCGGTATGAACTTCGACGGTCGAAAGGGTGCGTGTTGGTTTCATGGGAATCGAATGATCGGCGGGTGAGTGACTTACTTGCCATACGGCACGGGGAGCCCGTTGCGAATGACATAAACCGTGGTGGGTGCGCCTTCGAGATCGCCCTTCGCGTCGAACGAATAGGTGCCTGCGACGCCCTTGTAATGTTCTTTGGATAACTGATCGATGAGCTTTTGTTTGTCCGTGGTCGTCCCGGCTTTGACCATCGCGTCGGCCAGCATCTTCACGCCGTCGTAGTAGTTCACCGCATAAACCTGGGTGTCCATATGGTAGGCGTCGTGGTACTTCTTCAGGAAGTCGCGGCCTTCGGGCGTTTTGTCGAGCGCGACGCCGCCTTGAGCGCAATACACGATGGAGGCCGCGTCGCCGGCCACCTTGCCCATGTCGGCCGAGCAAATGCCGTCGCCGCCCAGCAGCTTGGCGCGCAGGCCGCGCTGACGCATCTGCTTGGCCATGGGTGCGCCCTGGGCCGCATAGCCGCCGAAGAAGATCACATCGGGGTTTTCGGCCTTGATGGCGGTGAGAATGCCGAGGAAGTCGGTCGCTTGCGAATTCGTGTATTGATGGTCGACGATCTTCAGGCCATTGGCTTTCGCAACATCTTCGAACTGCTGAGCGACGCCCTGGCCGTAGGCGGTTCGGTCGTCGATGATGGCTGCCGTTTTGGCGTGGAGCGTCTTGACCGCGAATTCGGCCATCGTGCCGCCCAGTTGCTCGTCGCTTGCGCCAATGCGGAAAATGTTCTTGAAGCCTTGCTGCGTTAGCGCGGGATTGGATGCGACCGGCAGCATCGGGATATTCGCGCTGTGATAGACGCGCGATGCCGGAATCGCCACCCCGGAATTGTACGGACCGATGACGGCGATCACGCCATGATCGACGAGATTCTGGGCGACTTGCACGCCCACCTTCGGGTCCGCCTGGTCGTCTTGCGAATCCAGTTTGAACGTGACCGCTTTACCCGCAACCGTGATGTGCTGCGCGTTCAGCTCGTTGATCGCGAGACGCGCGCCATTCTCATTGTCCTTGCCGTTTGCCGCCTGCGGACCCGTCAGCGGCGCGGAATGCCCGATAACGACGACTTCCTGCGCGTGCGCCGCGACAGCGCCGAATGCCGAAGCAGCGACCACGGCGGTAATGAGTTGACGCATGATGGGTCTCCCAAATTGGTTTTGGAAAAACCAATGTATTGCAGTGGTGGTGCGATGGCAAGCACTTTTCAAAAAGAGGGGGAGGGTGTGGTCCTGGGGAAAACCAGATAATGGGCTTTAATCGATGCGTTGCGCACTGCTTCGGAGGTATCGACCTCGGCCCTGGACATTTCAAACACGGCAGCGCACGCACGTCCCGACCCACCAAAAACAAAATCGCCCTTGCAGCAAAATACGCTGCAAGGGCGATTTTCATGAGGCTTGGCGCCTCGTACCGAACAAGGCCGGGCAGGGCAGCAGGAATGCGATCCCCAGCCAGGCCTTCCGGCTTTGCGTCGTGCGGCTGACTTACTTCGCCACAGCTTCGAGCGCGGCGTTAAACGTCTTGCTCGGGCGCATCACTTCGGCAAGCTTCGCGAAGTCCGGCTTGTAGTAGCCGCCGATATCGACCGGCTTGCCCTGCACCGCGGCGAGCTCACCGACGATGGTCTTCTCGTTCTCGGCCAGCGCCTTCGCGAGCGGGGCGAAGTGAGCGGCGAGCTCGGCGTCGTCCTTCTGCGCGGCCAGCTCTTGCGCCCAGAACATCGCGAGGTAGAACTGGCTGCCGCGGTTGTCCAGCTCGCCGGTCTTCGGCGACGGGCCCTTGTTGTTGTCGAGCAGCTTGCCGGTGGCGGCGTCCAGCGTCTTCGCGAGCAGCTTGGCGCGCGCGTTGTTTGTCTTGATGCCGAGGTCTTCCAGCGACACGGCCAACGCGAGGAATTCGCCGAGCGAGTCCCAGCGCAGGTGGTCTTCCTGAACCAGTTGCTGCACGTGCTTCGGCGCCGAACCGCCCGCGCCCGTTTCGTACATGCCGCCGCCCGCCATCAGCGGAACGATCGAGAGCATCTTCGCGCTCGTGCCCAGTTCCATGATCGGGAACAGGTCGGTCAGGTAGTCGCGCAGGATGTTGCCCGTGACCGAGATCGTGTCGAGGCCGCGAATCACGCGCTCGAGCGTGTAACGCATCGCGCGGACTTGCGACATGATCTGGATGTCGAGGCCGTTCGTGTCGTAGTCCTTCAGGTACGCTTCGACCTTCTTGATCAGCTCGTTTTCGTGCGGACGGTACGGGTCGAGCCAGAATACGGCCGGCATGCCCGAGTTGCGCGCGCGCGTGACGGCGAGCTTGACCCAGTCGCGGATCGCCGCGTCTTTGACCTGGCACAT
>Ga0164242_10000840_pt1 | contig 36629 bp, 39 predicted proteins | sample OricomgcompostMG_FD_108783 | JGI IMG/M metagenome (GOLD analysis project Ga0164242, IMG submission 108783) | Miracle-Growth compost microbial communities from Emeryville, California, USA - Original compost - Miracle growth compost (MG) ... | reverse complement strand
CTCAACTACGCCGAGGTGCAGAAGCTGCTGGCGGCGCCGCAGGGGGCCGAGCCGACGGCGCTGCGCGACCGGGCGCTGCTCGAGGTGATGTACGCGTGCGGGCTGCGGGCGTCGGAGGTGATCGGCCTCGAGATGGCCGACATCGACATGCACGAGGGGTTCGTGCGGGCGCGGGGCAAGGGATCGAAGGAACGGCTCGTGCCGCTCGGCCGGCAGGCCATCGCGGCGATCCGCGCCTACCTGCGGAGCGGCCGGCCGGAGCTGCTCCACGGCCGCGAAGAGCCGCGCCTCTTCCTCAACTTCCGCGGCGGGCCGCTGACCCGCCAGGGCCTCTACAAGATCGTCCAGCGCCACGCGCGTGCGGTCGGGCTGGAGGGCAAGATGTCCCCGCACACGCTGCGCCACAGCTTCGCCACCCATCTGCTCTCCAACGGTTGCGACCTGCGCGCGGTGCAGGAGATGCTCGGCCACGCCGACATCGCCACGACCCAGATGTACACGCACCTCTCGGGCGAGCGCCTCAAGGAGGTCTACTACGAGGCGCACCCGCGGGCGAAGGCCGAATAGACCCTCGACCCGAGGTTGAGTTCGCAGTTAGCCGTAACAGCTACGGCAAAGTGCGAACGCACCTGGTTGGGCCGGTCGGATAGAACTTCGCCTGTGCCGGAGCTGCCCGAGGTCGAGACCGTCGCCCGCCAGTTGGAGCCGGAGCTCGAAGGTCACACGATCGAGGAGCTCGAGGTGCGCGACGCGCGGTGGTCGCGCCCGGTGCGGCCGGGGACGCTCGGCAAGAAGGTCAGTGGGCGGACGATCCAAGGGCTGGGGCGGCGCGGCAAGTACCTGTTGCTCGGACTGGACGGCGACCAGACGCTGGTGATGCACCTGCGGATGACCGGCAACCTGGTGCTGGTCGAGCCGGAAGGGGAGATCATCGACCCCTCCGAGGGGCGCATCCTCTATCAGGGGGAGCGCACGACCGAGGAAAAGCACCTGCGCGCCCGCTTCGTGCTCGACGACGGCCGCGAGCTCTGGTTCACCGACCCGCGCCGCTTCGGCGAGGCCTTCCTGATCGCCGACAAGAAACTGCCGGAGCGCTTCTCCCGGCTCGGGGTCGAGCCGCTCTCGCCCGAGTTCACGCCGGAGAAGCTGGGGGAGATCGCGGCGGGGAAGAAGGCGCCGCTGAAGTCGTTCCTGCTCGACCAGTCGGGGATCGCCGGGGTCGGCAACATCTACGCCGACGAGGCGCTCTACCGGGCGCGTCTGCACCCGTTGTCCCCGGCCGGGTCGATGAAGCCGGAGCACTTGGTGGCGCTGCGCGACGGGATCGTCGCGGCGCTGGAAGCGGGGATAGACGCCGGCGGCTCCTCGATCGACGACTACCGCGACGGGCGCGGCGAAAAGGGACGCATGCAGGAGCGCTTCCTCGTCCACACCCGCGAGGGCCAGCCGTGCCCCGGCAAGGACTGCGACGGCGTGGTCGAGCGCATCGTCGTCTCCGGCCGCTCGACCTACTTCTGCCCGAGCTGCCAGGTGAAACTCCGCAAACGCCCGAAACGCCGCAAACCCGCCAAACGAGTTCGCAGTTCTCCGTAAATAGTCCGGGAAAGTGCGAACGCACGGTGGGGCGGCGGCCGCTGCGGGGCGGTTCCGTCCGGTCCGTCCCGCATGCTTGTCTCGATGGCGGGATCTACGGTCAAGACGGAGGCTGTCGTTCTTCGGTCGATCCGATATGGGGAGGCCGATCGGATCCTGCACCTTTACTCGCCGACGTTGGGGCGGTTCGGGGCGATCGCGAAGGGCGCTCGCAAGCCGAAATCGCGCTTCGGGTGGCGGCTCGAGCCGTTCTTCCGCCTCGACCTCGTCCTCCACGAAGGCCGCGGCGACCTGATGACGGTGACCAGCGCGACCACCGTCGAGGGCTACCCGCGGCTGCGCTCCAGCGGCGCCGCGATCACCGCCGGCGCCCGCGCCTGCGACGCCGTGCTGCGCCTCCTCGACGCCGCCGAACCGAACCTCCCCGCCTACAACCTGCTCTGCCGCTACCTCTCGCTGCTCGACGAGGAGGGGCAGCCGCGCGCGATCAGCCACGAAGTCGCGCTCTCCTTCCGACTCAAGCTCGCCCTCGTCGCCGGGTTCGCCCCCGAACTCGGCTCCTGCGCCAACTGCGGTGAGACCGACCACCTGGCGGGCTTCTCCGGCGCCTCCGGCGGCGTCGTCTGCGTCAGCTGCGAGGCGGGCGGCTTCCCGCTGTCGGAGGAAGCGCACCGCTTCATGGTCGAGGCGCTCGCCAAGCCGCTGATCGAGGCGCCAGCCGCCGAACCGCCCGCCCTGCGCCAGGTCGAACGAGCGGTCGGCGAAACGCTCGAGCACCACGCGCACGTCCAGCTGCGGGCGGCGGCTTGAGGAGGGAGCACCCGACGGCCCCTAAGATCGAAGCGATGCCCGTCACCACCCTCGCATTCGAGGATCGCATCCGTGTCTGGGAGGATCAGTTCCTCTCCCAGAACGCGACCCGCTCCTACCCGGCCGAGCGCGCCACGCCCGAGCCCGACAGCCCGCTGCGCACGCCCTTCCAGCGCGACCGCGACCGGATCGTCCACTCGAAGTCCTTCCGCCGGCTGAAGAGCAAGACCCAGGTCTTCGTCGCCCCCGAAGGCGACCACTACCGGACCCGCCTCAGCCACACGCTCGAGGCCTGCGGGATCGCCCGCACCGTCGCCCGCGCGCTGGGGCTGAACGAGGACCTCACCGAGGCGATCGGGCTCGGCCACGACCTCGGCCATCCGCCCTTCGGCCACGCGGGCGAGGAGACGCTCGACCGCTGCCTCCGCGAGCGAGCCGGATGCGGCTTCAAGCACAACGAGCACTCGCTGCGGGTGGTCGAGGTGCTCGAGCGCGACGGCGTCGGTCTCAACCTGACGGCGCCGGTCCGCGACGGGATCGTCCACCACACCGGCCCGGTCAAGCCGCGGACCCTGGAGGGCAGGATCGTCCGCCTCGTCGACCGCGTCGCCTACATCAACCACGACATCGACGACGCGCTCCGCGCCGGCATCCTGCGCCAGTCCGACCTGCCCGCGGCGGAGATCGAGCTGCTCGGGCCGACCGGCTCGATCCGCATCGACACCCTGGTCGCCGACATCGTCGAGAACTCGCGTGGCGTCGCCGACATCCGCCAGTCCGAGGAGGTCGGGATGGCGATGCTGCGCCTGCGCAAGTTCATGTTCGACCGCGTCTACCTGGGCGCGACGGCGCGCTCCGAGCACGCCCGGGTCGAGCGCACGATGACCGGCCTCTTCGAGCATTACCTCGCCAACCCGGAGATCATCCCGGCGCTCGACCCGGCCGCCGACGACGTCCAACGGGTCACCGACTACATCGCCGGGATGACCGACCGCTACTGCATCGCCCGCTTCACCGACCTGGCGATCCCCGAGGCGGCCCGCTTCTAGTGGCGCGGATCTCCTCCGAGAGCATCAACCAGGTGCGCGAGGCGGCGAACATGGCCGAGATCGTCGGCCAGTACACCGACCTCAAACAGGCGGGCGCGCAAATGATGGGCCTCTGCCCGTTCCACGACGAGCGCTCACCGTCCTTCTCGGTCGACCCGCACGACAAGCTCTACCACTGCTTCGGCTGCGGGGTCGCGGGGGACGTCTTCGGCTTCGTCATGGAGAAGGAGGGGCTCGGGTTCTCCGAGGCGGTGGAGGCGCTCGCCGACCGCTACGGGGTGGAGCTGCAGCGCGACGAGGAGGACCCGCGGGCGGAGGCGGCGCGGCAGCGACGGCAGCGCCTCCAGCAGCTGCTCGAACGCGCCGCCGCCTACTACTCGAACTACCTCTGGGAGTCGAAAGAGGCGGGCAAGGCGCGCGAGTACCTGGCCGCGCGCGGCCTCGCCGAGGAGACGCTGAAGAACTTCGGCGTCGGCTTCGCCCCGAGCGCCTGGGACAAGATCCTCGTCGCCGGACAGCGGGCGGGCTTCACGGTGCCGGAGATGCACTCGGTCGGGCTGGTCCAGAAGTCGGAACGGGGCGGCGAGTACGACCGCTTCCGCGCCCGGATCATGTTCCCGATCCGGGACGCCCGCGGGCGCACGCTCGGCTTCGGCGGCCGGGCGACCCGGGACGACCAGAAACCGAAGTACGTCAACACGTCGGAGACCGACTTCTTCCACAAGTCGGAGATCCTCTACGGGCTCGACCGGGCGCGGGCAGCGATGGCGAAGGCCAACCGCGCGGTCGTGGTCGAGGGCTACACCGACGTCCTCGCCCTGCACCAGGCGGGGATGGAGGGAGCGGTCGGGGTGATGGGGACGGCGATCACGCCCGAGCAGGTGGCGACCCTCTCCGGCACCGTCGACGAGGTGGTGCTGGCGATGGACGCCGACGAAGCCGGGGAGGAGGCGATGCTGCGGGCGCAGAAAGTCGCCGCCGGCCGCCGCATGCGCCTGCGGGTCGCGACGATGCCGGGCGGCGTCGACCCGGCCGAGCTGATGGCCGAGGCCGACGGAGCCGAACGCTTCCGCGGCTTCCTCCAGAGCGCCGCCGAGCTGACCGACTTCCAGGTGACGCGGGTGCTGAACCGCACCGACGTCGCCTCGCCGGTCGAGCGCGACCGGGCCCTCGCCGAGGTCGCCCCGATCCTCGCCGGGATGGAGGAGGGCGCGAGCCAGTCGGAGCTGATCCGCAAGGTCGCCGACCGCCTCGACCTGGAGCCCGCGATGGTGATGGGACGGGTCACGGCGGCAACCCCCGCGACCGGTGGTCCGGGCGCGAGCGCCGTCGACCCCAGACGCGCGCCCCGGCGCAGCGGGCCTCCCGGCAGCGGCGGCCCCATCGACGGCTACGCCCAGGGCGGCGCCGGCGGCCAGGTCCCGCCCCGACAGGCGCCGCGACCCGCCGAACTGACCTCGCGCGAACGCCAGGAGCGGGCGCTGCTGGCGATGTGCATCGCGCTGCCCGAACCGGGGGCCGAGTTCCTCGAGCAGCTGGGGGAGAGCCACCTCTCGCGCAGCGGCCAGGCCGCCGCCGACTTCATCCGCTTCCATCCCAAGGACCCCGCCGACCACATCCCGCGCGAGAACGCCGCCCTTTCGGTGCTGATCACCGAACTGGTGATGATGGCCCGCGAGCAGCCCGCCTCGAAGGAGTCGATGGAACTGAACTTCCTGCTCCTCGACCAGCGCCGGCTGGAAGAGGAGATCGCCGCCGCGGGCGAACGCGGCGACTACGAGAGGCGCGCCGCCCTGTCCCGCGAGCGCGCCGCCCTGGTCGAGCGAATCGCACACGCGCAACGGGTCGCGGGCTGACCCGGTAAATTGCGCGGTCCGGCCCTCTGGGCCGCCGCCGTTCCGGGGTAGCTCAATCGGCAGAGCATTCGGCTGTTAACCGAAGGGTTGTGGGTTCGAGTCCCACCCCCGGAGCCTTCTCACGCGGGTCCGGCCCGCGGCGCCCGATCGCCCGCTACCCGCCGGGCAGGTAGCGGGCGATCGCGAAGCCGCCGCCGCTCTTCAGTTCCGGCGTGATCACGCTGCCGCCGACCAGGATGCGGCCCTTGGCGTCGAGCAGGACCTGGGAGGCGACCGCGCTCGAGGGGCCACCGAAGCCGGTCGTCACTTTCCCGCGCCTGCCGAAACCGCGGTCGTAGGTGCCCTTCGGGTGGAGCCGGCCGAGGACGAAGGTGCGGCGGACGATCTGGTTGTGGGGGGAAGGCGAGACGCGTTTGCCGGTGCTGCCCGCGAGGTAGATCCGTTCGCCGCGGTCGGCGGTCAGGTCGGTGAAGGAGCCGCGTTCCGGGTCCAGGTACTTGGCCGAACCGATCCGGCTGAAGCCGGGGTCGAAGGCGCCGCTCGGGAGCAGCCGCTCGACCACCTGGTAACGGATCGTCTTGCCGACCCGCTTGATGACTTTTTTGCCTTCTTCCATCTTCGCGACCTTGTGGTAGATCCGCCGGCTCTGTGGTTCGCCGAGCAGCAGCACCTTGCCGGTGGGGGTCACGGTCATCGCGATCGGCGCGACCCGTTTCAGCGTCCGAAAGCTGAACGAGGCGAAGCCGGAGTTGAGGTTTCCGGCGTCGGTGAAGGCGGTCAGCAGCTGCGCCGGGCCTTCGGTGTCGGTGCAGAACGGGCCGCCGGTCCCGGCGGTCAGGTAGCCGCCGGAGAACGGTGCGATCTGCCCGAGGCTGGCGATCGTTTCGAGAGCGCGGATGCCCCCGTTGCCGAAGGTCGGGTCGAGCGCGCCGGACTGGGTGAGGCGGGCGACGAAGCCCTTCGAGTTGACGCTGCGGGAGCAACTCGCGAGTTCGGTCACGTAGCCGCCGCTGACGACGATGCGGTTCTGGGAGTCGATGGTCACGCTGCGCAGTCCGACCGAGGGGCCGCCGTAGGTGCCTTCCTTGGTCTTCGGGTCGCCGAGGCCGAATTCGGTGATCAGCCGGCCGTGGGTGCCGAAGGACTGGTCCGGCTTGCCGTCGGCGTCGAAGCGCATCACCGTGGCCGAGCTGACCACCGGGTCCGGGGTCGAGTTGGTCGGCAGCGGGCGGGTCAGGCCGACGACGACGACCCGGCCGAGCGAATCGACGGCGACGCCGGAGAGGACGAAGATGCCGCCCGTCGGGCGCGGCACGGTGACGACACCGCCCTGGCCGAAGGTCGGGTCGAGCTTGCCGTCTTCGTCGTAGCGGACGATCTTCGAGGCGCCCGCGACGACGAGCTTGCCGCCCGGCGCGACGGCCATCTTCTGGTGGCCCGGGGTGAATTCGAAGGGCAGCTCGAACTGCGCCCCGCTCGATCCGGCGCTTTCCGAGGGGAAGCCGACCGTCACCTTCCCGTCCCTACCGAAGGTCGCGTCGCGTTCCCCGGGTAAACCCGCCGACGCCGCGCCCGGGGACACCGGTTCGGCCGCCGTCGCGACTCCGACCATCGCCGCCGCACTCACGCAGATCACCACGACCACCGACACGGTGGCTCTCCAGGCCCTGATCATCGTCTACTCCTTGTCCGGTATGACGGTCGGTCCCAGTTGGCCGCCGTTGAACGTTCAACCTCATACCCTGGACTTAGTTTCGGTATGCGGCCGGACGAAGGGCGCGGTCAGCCATAATCCGCCGATGGCACGAGAGACGCAGACGATCGAGGTTCACGCGCTGGGGACGGTGACCTTCCGCCCGCTCGGCAAGGTCCAGATGGAGCGGCTGATGGAAGCGGCGAAGCGCAGCTCGGTCTCACCGCTGGCCGACCGCAACCACAAAGCCTCGACCCACGAGATCGAGGACGCGATGCTGGTCACCCAGCACATGCTGACGCCCAAGTTCGACTCTGAGCGGGAACTCCTGGCCGCGCTACAGGGGCACGATCACGTGATCGGCGACATCGCCCATGCGATCCGCGACGCCAGCTGGCCCAATCGTCCCAGCAACTGAGCCGTAGGGACCGGCGCGACCCTCGGGCTGACGTCGGATCGTCCGATGGTCGAGCTCTGGTGGATCCCGCTCGGCGCCGGCGGCTCCTTCGTCAAGGCCAACGGGCGGCTCTTCGAGGCGCTCGCGGCGCGCCGACAGGGGCGGCCGCGCGCCGCGCTCTACCACTCGGCGCTCCTGCTCCACCTGGAAGACCGGATTCTCGGGATCGAGCAGACGCCCGCCTGGGGACGACGGGCGGACCGCGAGGTCGTCGCGCAGGGGCCGGTAGGCGTCCGCGCCGCGGGCGCACTGCGCTGGTTCCGCTACGAGATCCACATCGCGTCCGCCGGCGCCATTCCCGACCTCGCCGCGGCGGTCGACAGTCCCCACCGGCTATCCGACGACCCCGCCCGCGCACGGGCGGTGCTCGACGCGGTCCGCCGCGTGCCGGTCCTGACCTGGGGACGCGACCAGAGCCACTGCGGCGAGATGTGGAACTCGAACTCGGTGATCGCCTGGACCCTCACCACGAGCGGCATCGACGCCGAGACGATCACCCCGCCCGTCGGCGGCCGCGCCCCCGGTTGGAGCGCCGGATGCACACTCGCGCGACGAGAACTGGAGGCGCACGGAAGCGACGCCTGACGGCGCCTTGGCGGCGACGGGTTAGAGGATTGGTTCCAGGGGGTGAAAGGGACGGGTAAGGGACGCGGCCATCTCGACCACGACCCTCCGGCAGGCTGCGGTCGTGGTCGAGATGGCCGGGGGTGCGGGGAGCGTGTTGGGACTTCGTGACGAGCGCCGGGGGAGGCGCGTGAGATGCCACGAAGTGCGCGTGTCCCGTGACGAAGACTCCGGGAACGTCACAGGTCCTCATGCCCCGAGGGGGCGTGGTCGACCTTAGTTACCCATAGGGTTACGTAGGTCGACCGCACTCGGCAGGGTGTCGAAGATCTGTGACGGAAGAGCGAAGATCGTGCCGTCCTCGTGACCTTCCCGGCCTATGCGTGCCGTCCCTGTGACGTTCCCGGCGCATGCGTGCCGCACCCTTGGCGTTCCCTGCATCTCCCTCACGTCCCGGGCGTCTCGTGGCGGCCACAGCCTGCCACGGGCCGCCACGAGACGCCCGGGACGCACCTCGGACGGGCGAGGCGGCCACGGAGAACGGGCTTTGCGACCCGCGACTCGCGCCCCGACCCCCGTGGAACCAACCACCTAGCCCCGCAGGCGGGACTCGGCCGCGCGGAACTCCTCCTCGGTGAGGATGCCCTCGGCGCGCAGGGAGCGAAGGCGCTGGAGCTGGCCCGCGGGGTCCGCGGCGTCGTCACCCACGCCGGCCGGAGCCCCGACCGGGGTGGGCGGTGAGGCCGAGAAGCTCAGCTCGGGATGTATCCGGTCGAGGCGGGCGAAGTCCTCCTTGGTCAGCCGCAGCTTGGGACCGCGGAGGAAGCCGCCGCCTTCGGTCATCTCGTCGCGGCGGCGCCAGGCCGCGCGCGATTCGACCAGCCACTCGGCGCTGTCCTCGAGCGAGACGCCGTCGATCTCCTCGTGCAGGGCCGCCAGCAGGCGCCGGTGAGAGCTGGCGCCGCGGTCGATCAGACGCTCGGTCGCGACGAAATCTTCCGGCTGCATCGGCTCGGTCGAGCGGCGCTTGTCCCAGGCGAGCAGCTCCAGGGTGACCTCACCGATCCTCAGGTTGGCGTCGGTAAGCCGACGCGGGACCCGCCGGCCACAGCCGCAATAACACTCCATCCCCCCAGGATGCCACGCCGGTGCGTTCGCAGTTCTCCGTGATAGTTACGGCAAAGTGCGAACGCGCCGGGGGCGGCGGGCCGTGGCCAGGCCCTCGACCAGCTCGGCGCCCCGGTCGGCGCCGTCGTGGGTGGCTCCCCAGGCGGCGATCCGGCGGGAGCGGGCGGCGAAGCGCGGGTCGGCGAGGACACGGCGGGCGGCCCAGCGCAGTGGTCCGGGACGGCAGAGGCGCCAGGGCAGGGACCGGCCGACGCCCGCCCAGGAGACCCGCATCGCGGTCTCGCCCATGTCTCCGGTGATCGGCGAGATCAGCACCGGAGCGCCGGCGCCGAGCGCCCGGGCGACGGTCCCGTGGCCGCCGTGGGAGATCACCAGCGAGGCGATCGGCATCAGCTGGCTGTAGCTGAGCCAGTCGACGAGGACGGCGTTGCGGGGCACCTCGATCGGGGCCTGCGGCCGCACCCGGTTGGTCGTCGCGACGACCCGCACCGGCTCCTCGGCGAGCGCCACCAGCGCCGTCCGCACCAGGTGGTTCTCGGAGTCATGCGCGGTGCTCGGCGCGACCAGGACCAGCGGCGCGTCGCCCGCCGGCAGCTCGACGTCGGGGTAGGGGACCTCGAAGGGCATCGGCCCGGTGACGTGGACGCCGGCGGGCCAGCGACGCGGGTACTCGAGCTGCGGGTAGGTGGCGACCAACGCCAGGTCGGCGCTGATCCCGCCGTGGAAACGGTCGAGCGGCGCCAGCCCCAGCCGTGCCCGCTGGCCGTTGAGGTCGCGGCGCCCGCGCTCGAGGCCGACGTCGAGCGCCCGCTGTCCCACCCGCCAGGCGGCCCGGCCGACCGGCGTCCGCGGCACCCGCAGCCCGACGGCGAAGAAGGGCTGCCCCGGCTCGACCACCGGGTAGATGTGGGGGATCAGGGTGGCGAGCGGCACCCCGGCGGCCTCGGCGGCGAGGGTCGGCGCCAGGGTGAGGATGTCTGAGACGACGACGGCCGGGTCGAGCCGCTCGATCAGCGGCAGCAGCGCCCGCGCCGCGTCGGCCGCGTGGCGACCCTCCTCGGACCCGGGCTCGGGCGGCGGGAACGTCCGGTATTCCTCCGCCGCGGCGAACCCGAGCCCGGCGCCCTCGACCGCGGCCCGGCGCTCCTCCCAGGTCTCGACCGTGACCTCGTGCCCGCGGCGGGCCAGCGCCCGTCCCAGCGAGATCGCCGGGTAAACGTGGCCGGGATCGCCGAAGGCGGCGACGAGGGCGCGCACCCTACGGCGCGGCGTCCGTCTCACCGGCGCGGGTGAAGACGATCTCCGGAACGTGGCAGTTGGGGGAGACCTTCAGCAGGTAGCGGACCGCCTCGCCGATGTCGCCGGGCTGGATCATCGCCTCGGCCGGCACCGCCTCCTTGACGAAGTCGGTCATCGCGGTGTCGACGAAGGCCGGCGCCAGCGCCGTGCAGGCGATCCCCTCCTTGCCCACCTCGCGCTCGGTGGCGACGCTGAAGTTGAGCAGCGCGGCCTTGGTCGCGCCGTAGATCGAGAGCCACGGCTGGCCCGATTTCCCGGCGATTGAGGCGGTGTTGACGATCAGCGCCTTGCGGTGCTCGGCGCCCGCCTTGCGCAGCAGCGGCATCCCTTCGCGCGTCCCCAGGATCGCCGCCCGCAGGTTCACCGCCAGCTGCATGTCGAGGAATCTCGTCTCGATCCCGTCGAGCGGCGCGCCGATCCCGACCCCGGCGTTGTTGACGAGCACGTCGAGGCGCCCGAAACGCGCCTCGTGGGCGGTGAAGACCGCCTTCAGCTCGGCCTCGTCGGCGACGTTCGCGGCGACCGTCTCGACCTCGTGGCCGGCCTCGCGCAGGTGCGCCACCGCGTCCTCCAGTTTCTCCGGCCGGCGGGCCGAGAGCGTCAGCCCGTACCCCTCCTCCGCCAGCACCGCCGCGATCGCCAGCCCGATCCCCCCGGACGCCCCCGTGATCAACGCCGCTCGCTCCGCCATCCCTTCCTCCCTCCAGTCGACGACGCGGGCAGCCTACCTCTCTGAAAACATGGCGCCGATGCGCGCCCTTCGTTCCGCCCTGGGCCTTGCCTGCCTGCTCGCGTTCGTGTCGCTCGCCGTGGCGGGCTGCGGGGGCGGCGGCTCGACCTCCTCCCGGCTCAACGGGAGCGCGGAGAGCGGCAAGAGCCGCCCGGCACCGCCCAAGAGTGCCTTCCCGGCCACCGAAGGCCGCACGCTGAAACAGTTCTACATGGCGATCGGCAAGGTGCCCCCGACGATCAAAGTCAGCCCCGGCGGCGAAGCCTTCTGGCCCGGCGAGGGCCGCTATCCGTTCCTGGTCAACGAAAAAGCCTTGTCCAGCGACAAGCTGGGCCGGGAGGTGCCGGATGCCGAAATCGCGATCTACCTCGCCGAGGGGAAAGCGCAGACCAGCCCTTGGCAGGAGCCGGTCATCGGCCCGTTCCCGGCGCGGATCGAATCGCTGGCCACCAAACCGCCGTTCCAAGGCAAGACGACGACCGAGAACCCGGAAATGGCGAGCGTCGTCTATTCGTCCCAGCTGCCCTTCCCGAGCGAAGGCACCTACAAGCCGATCATGGTGACCAAGGAAAAGGGCGGGTGGGCGACGAAGGGACTTCCCACCGTCCAGGTGGGCGAATTCGAGAAGATCCCGAGGCCCGGCGAGAAAGCGCCGCTGATCCAGACGCCGACCGCGCGGAGCGTCGGCGGGGCGCGCGCGGAGCTGTCGACGAGGGTGCCGCCGGACACGCAGAACCAGGTCAACTACGCGGACGTGCTGGGAAAGGAACCGATACTCCTCTTGTTTACGACCCCCAAGTTCTGCCAGAGTCGGGCCTGCGGGCCGGTGGTCGACGTGGCGGAGCAGGCCCAGCATGAATTCGAAGGCAAGGCGAATTTCATCCACATGGAGATCTACAACGACAACGACCCGTCGAAGGGGGTGCGTCCCCAGGTGCGCCGATTCCACCTGCCGACCGAACCGTGGCTGTTCGCGATCAACCGCGAAGGCGTGGTCAGCGCGTCGATCGAGGGGGCGTTCGGGACGAAGCTGATGAGGCAGACCGTCGATAGGGTGATCTCCGAATGAGCGACAAAGCTGCCTCCGAGGACGAGTTGCTGGCCTCCTTCGCCGAGGAGGCGCGGCGGCGCTGCGACGTGATCTCCGCCGGGCTGGCGACGGCGACGACCGACTTCGAGACGATGCGGGCGGAAGCCCACGCGCTGCGCGGGACGGCCGGGGTGGTCGGGCTGCGGCGACTCTCGGAGCTCGCCGGGCTGATGGAGTCCGACCTCGCCGAAGCGAAGAAGACGGGGACGATCCGCGGTGGGCGCGACCACCAGATCGCCGACGCGGCCAAGGCCCTGGCCGAGGGCGCCCAGGCGGCGGCGAAGGGCGAAGAAGAGCCGCCCGACGTCGGCCGTAGCCTCGCCCAGCTGTTCAGCGCCTAGCGCCCCCGGACGTCTATCGTCGTCGGTTCGTGCGCGCCGCCCTGCTCGTCATCGCCGCCCTCGCCACCGGGCTCCTGCTCGCCGCCTGCGGCGGGTCCGGCGACGAAACGTCGAGCGTCGGGCGGGCGGAGATCACCGTACCCTCTGACGTCCACGGCGTCGTCCCGGAACTCGAAGCAGTGCTCGCCCAGTTCCCGTACCAGCGCTGGTACCGCGACTGCATCGTTGCCACGGTGAAGAAAGAACTGACCCCGGCGGAAGCCGAAGCGACGGAAGCCAGTGGCGCCGCGAACGCGGAAAAGATCATCGGGGCGGCCGGCTCTACCTGCAAAGAATCGAGCCACCGCCCGATCGTCGATCCCAACGCCTCCGAAAAGCAACTCGACATCTTGCGCGCAGGCTTCGCGGAACAGATTCGGCCGCAGGCGGAAAGGAAAGGCTTCAAGGGCACGCGCCTCGAATGCGTCGAACGGACCGCCGAAGAACTTCCCAGCGGCAAGGTCCTTGGCCTCGCCAACGGCACCCATGAGGTCCGCGAAGGCATACTGCTGTCTGTCCTCGCCCAGTGCGTGAAGGCCGAATAGGCCCGACGCGCCCGGGGTGAGCGCCCGGGGCGGTAGCTCAGTTGGTCAGAGCACGGGACTCATAATCATCCCGACGCATTCATGGAATTTGGCTTGGGAAGTGAGGAGAGGCCCCAAATCGGGGCCTCTCTTACGTCTTAGATCGGGCTGGATAGGGTCCATTTCGCAGGGGTTCGGGCACAGGATCACGTGTCTGTGCCCAAACGACTGGAGACGTCGAACTCGACCTTCAGGACGTTCCGGTCCTTCTGCGTCCGTTCGTTCAACCCTCGCCGCGAGTATCCGAGCCCGAGCGCGGCGCCGGCCGGGTCCAGGGCGACGAACATCTTCCGCCCTCGTTCCCGGCCGAACCGCGTCGTCGACCCGTCCTTGCGGGTGATGGTCGCGATCTCGACGATCACGATCCCCTCCTTCGAGCCAGCGTGTTCGAGATGTTCTCGGCGATTTCCGCGCTGGCCTCCTTCCAGGGAGTCGCGCTGGAGAGGCAGGCCGCCGCCATCAGCGCGGCTTCTCTCAGCTCGGTCAGCTTCCGGGCGTCCTCCAATCCGTGCCGAGGGTCAAGCCGAACTGGACGACACCCCGCGATCGTGGCCCACCTCTCGGCGGACCGGAGCGCGAGCGCACGCTCGGGGCTGTCGATCGGCACCATTCGTGCGCCGACCTCTTCCAAGGTCGTCGCGATGATCAGGGCCGCCCCGTAGATGTCGAGGGGCGCGCTCGGCGACTCCGGTCCGTCCACCAGTCTCAGGACGGTCATGTTCCGCCGCCGATGATCTGCTCGACCCTCGAGACCGAGAGCCGCGCGCACCTGGCTGCCGTGGCCCGGCGAAGCACCGGCGCCGATTCGGCGATCAGCTGGTCGCGATCCCGTTCCGTCTCCTCGACCGCCCGCCGCCGGGAGGAGACCTCCTCGGCGGCGGCTTCGATCAGAGAGGCGTAGCGGCTCTCCAATTTCTCGATGATGTCGGTGGGACTACTCATCGGAAATGGGCGCCTCCGAGCCACCACCCCACGCGTCGATTACTGCCTTGGCGATCTTCTTCCCCTGGGGGTCGTCGTCACCGATCTTGGGGAGTTCCTTCTTAGCTGCCGCTACGGCCGCCCTACGATCGGAATCTTTCAGGGCGACTTCACCGCGGATGGCCCTGATCTTCTCGGCGATGCGGTTCGCTTCGGTGAGGGCCTTGAGTACCTCGTCGGCGCCGTCGATGATTTCGAATTCCTGCTGGATCCAGAAGGCGATCCAGCCGGTGAGCCGATCGATCTCCTCTTCGCTCAGGCCGAGTTCCGCCTCCCGGTCACCGATTTCCGTGACGGCGTGTCGCCCGAGCGATGCGCCGAGACTTTGCGCGATGCCGCGCAGTGGACCACCCCAGATCGTCATGGGGTCGAGCTGAGGAATCCGATCGCGGATAGCCGTGTGGATCTCGTGGAGGAGCTTCGTTTCCTCGTCCTTGCCGACCGGTTCCCAGTCTTCGCCCTCTACCCGGTCCCGGTCCTTGTTGTCAGCTTCTTCGGAGGCGTCGAGGCGGCGACGAAGCTCGAGCCGGGCCGCGCGCAGGACGTCGGTCTCGTACCGGGGCCGCGTTTCGCGCAACTGCCAGAGTCCGGTGTAGGCGACGATCGCCGCTCTTTCTTCCTCTGGGACCAACAGTTCGTCCTCGGTGGTCTCGGGCACGTCTTCCCGCGGCTTGTCAGGGGCGGCCATCACCTCCAACATGGTTAGGTTCCTCTGGTCCTCGCCTAGGCCCTCGCAGAGATCGGCGAAGAGCTTGCGCCAGTCGGACTCCTCAGGAAGAAGATCGCGGTAGTAGGACGCGATGATCCCGATGTTGCGCACGGCTTCGCGCTCGATCTCCTCAGCTTTCGCGGGGGCATCGAGCCGGGAACGGCCGAGGCGGTCCGCGAAGTGGTTGAGGGCGGTCGCCCAACGGATGTCGACCTCGTCCAGTTCTGCCGTGATCGCGCGGATCAGAACGCCGAGGGCGACGATGTCAGGCGGTGGCCCTGCGGAGTTGGGCCGATCTTCTCGCGGCTCATCAAGGCCCGTCGAAATTGCCTCGGGTAGGGCTCGCGCCCCGGTTCCTGCTTGCTGGTCTGCCATGGGAGCTAGTTCCTCCTGGTCGGTTAGGACCGAACCGCGGGACCAGCTACCAAGGCGACGGGCGGGTGAAATACCCTGCGCATTGGCCAAAGCAGCTAGTTCCTGCGGCGGCCACGGGGGGCGTGGTGTTTACGGCACCGCGCCTCCCACATATTCATCTTTTCGGGTGGACCTATACCACGGTGTGCCTCATCCGCAGTGCATTCCCCCCGCCCGTCGCGCCGAAATCTGTCGAAATTGCAGAAGGTTTGTCAAACCGCGAACAGTGGAGAGGTCCGCACCTTAAAAATCGCGGACCTTGAAACACATCTGGCTCGACGACACCTTGATCGGCTCGTCCCCCGACGCCTGGAGGCGATCGAGGCTCGCGCTCTGGATGTCGGCGACGCGTTCGTAGAGCTCACGGTGCGCCGTCAGAAGCTCGTCGAGACCTTGGTGGTCCATCGCATGGATCGGCGTGCGCGTGATGTGCCACTTCTCGTCCTCGCCGAGGATGCCGTCCTTGGCCGCGGCGGTGAAGTCATCGACAGCCGGCTGCATGAAGTCGGCGAGGGCGCCTTGACGAAGCTCGGGCGGTAGGGAATCCCACTCGCCGTCGTCGATCAGGTGCCGATCGGTGGGGACGTAGTAGCCCTTGGAGGCACCTCTCACCTGTTCGGTGCGCACCTTTTCGATGCAGTCATATTTGGCCAGCTCCCGGCAGTGGTAGGAGACTTTTTTGATGTCGATCCCCAGGCGATCGGCAATTTCCTTCGGGCTGACTTCGCCGCCCCACTCGATGACGGTCCGGAAGACCGCCCGCCTGATCGGATGCGACATCGCCTTCAGTCGCTTTTCCGTGCGCCGTGTGATCGGTCGCTTCGCCACAGCCTTCACCGACGACGTCATCCCACCCTCCATATCTCGCAACCCCCTATCGCTCAGAACGTTCCTGACCGCTGGACCGTAATCGCTTATTTCGCGGATTTCCAGCTACGACCGGAAAAACCGGTGCGGGATCGCGCACCAGTGGAACGGCGTTGAGTATCCGCCGGTCCCCTCTCCAGACTCAATCGAAACGTCAGGAAAGGGGGATCCATGAAGCTGACCAGCACGCCGTCCGTGCCGACCGCCGCGATCGGCAAGGGCGCCTAGAACGACGAACGGCCCCGACCTCGCGGGATGGAGGTCGGGGCCGAGTCCCATCTATCCCCCTCAACGCGTTGATACGGCCCTGGACAGACTGCGGGACGGCGCCGTATAGTCCTGGCCAATGAGCTGGCCCAAAATCCTTGTGGGCGCTGCTGTCGTCTTCGTTCTCCTGGTCGTTGCTCCGGTCGTTGGACTCATCGCGCTCGCCGTCCTTCTGCTGGCGGCGCTGGCAAGCTGGCTGTTCAGCGGCGACGCGGCGGCGAGGCCATGTCCGGTCTGCGGGGAACCGGTGAAGAACGGGGTGACGGTCTGCGGTCGCTGCGGGCACGATTTTCGTGCTGCCTCAGCTAGGTCATCCGTGCCCTAATAGGGCTGCCCCGCGTGATCGAATCGGGGGAAAGGCCCGTGATCGCAGTGAGCGCCAGCTGCAAGATCTGCAAGAGGACCTCGGGTCCGTACGGCCGCCCTCGACCCGCGTCCCGAGAAACGGCAGTTTCGAGTTCGCCGAGCACCCACCGGGCTACGTCGCATTGCTCCTTCTCATTCTCGTCCTCGCAATGAGCCCATCGGATGTCGATGTACCGGGCGAGCAACTCGATCCCCGCGCTCCGGTCGTTCGACATGACTTCACTCCATGCGAGCATGCCGACCGGCCGGAGGTTCAGGGGCTCGTCAGCCATCCAGCGGCGCAGGATCTCGCGATTCCGACGAGCCGAGCGACACCTTGCCGCCACTGACTTCTTGTGCTTCCAAGCGATCTCCTCGGGACCACGCCTGACATCCTGAACCGCGATGACCTCGTGTAGTCGACCCTGCCACTGACCGACGCCGGCGCGCCTGAGCCGCGCACGGAAGTTGTTTCCGTCGACACCCAGGTCGTAAGGGAAGGCGAAAAGAGCGTCCGTCGTTCCGCACCATCGACGTTGGTCGGATCGCCCTCGACAAAATGGTCGGAGGCCCTCGGCGCCCTCAATTACGTCATCGCAGTCAGCCCAGCACCACCAGTCGGTCTCAAGCAGCTGGTCGGCCGCGTTGCGGGCCGCGGCGAAGTCGTCGCACCAATCGAAGTGGCCGAGCGTCGAAACGAACCCGGGATGGCGTTCCTTCTCCGACGCGGCCCACTTCCCGAAGACCTCGACGGTCCTATCGGTGCTGCCGGTGTCGAGCACCGCGACCTGATCGAACGCACCCTCGATTGAAGTGAGGAGGTTTGGGAGCGTGTGCTGCTCATCGCGGGCGATGAGTGCAAGCCCGATAGTGGGCACGCTCAACGGAAGGCCCTCCCCGCCCCGCTGTTGATGATCCCCCGCGGCGTGCCACGTACGACCTCCTGCACGGCGGTTTCGAACTCACGGCCTTCGAAGCGCATGGTGGCGGTGCCATCGGGGTGGACGACCAGCTGTTCGATCACCGGCGCGCCACCCGCGGTCGATTCGGTCGCCGGCCCCAATGCCGCCATCTGCTCCTGCGTGAAGATTCCCTCTCGCCCTTTGACGATCATCGTCCGCTCCTGGCTCGGTGGGCCAGGGACGATGGCGCCCGTGTGAGCCTTGCCGGCATAGGCCGGCATCACGGGATAGGTGGTCTCGAACTGGGCGAGCACCGGCTTTAGAGCTGCGTTGATGGCATCGCGCTGGACCTGCTGTTTGAGCAGTTCGTTTTCCAGTTCGAGTCGTTCGTTGGCGCTGTCGTCGGTGCCGCTCGTCCCAGGGCCTTCGATCGATGCGGCCTGTACCGAGCCGGTCGCCTGGGAGATCTTCAGGCCGAGTTCTTCGATCGCCGACTGCGTGTCCCAGATGGCGCCGCCGAACGCTCCCGCGACGCGGTTGGCCGGGAGCTCCTTCAGAAATTCATGCTGGTCGGTCCAGTGGATGCCCTGGACATCGCGGAGCGCTTCCTCGAAGGTGCCCGAGCCGACCGCAGGGACCGGAGGGTTGGAGAGCAGCTGGAAGAACTTGTCGGCTCCGACGCGGCCCGCACCCGCCTTGCCCGGGTAGAAGAGTTCCCGCGCCTGCCCGAGCACTTCCCGCAGAGAGGACTCCTTCGCCCGGGCGATCGGGAGCTTTTCGTGGAGGATCGTGTCGCGCCGGCCTTCCGCGGTCGCCCACTCGTCTTCGAGCTTCTTGATCCACTTCGGTTCCGTCTTGCCCCTGTTCGACGGGTCCTGGCGCCATTCGGAGACCTTTTTCTTCCACGCCTGGATTTCAGCGGTCAGGGTTTCCGCCAGCTGCTTCAGCGCAGACTGGTTTTCGACGTTGGTGACGATGTTGTCTTCGTAGTGGCCCTCGAAACCACCGAGGGTGTTCGACTTCTGCCATTCGCCGGCCGCGACCTGCTCGGCTTCCAGGATCTTCGTGCGCCAATCGTTCTCCGAGGCGAGCACGGCTTCATAGGCAGGCTTCTCCTTGCCGCCGACATAGGCGTTGAAGCCTTCGACGAAGGACTTTTCTGAGGCTTCGCGGGCGGTTTCGTAGGCGTTGTGGGCGTCGCGGCGCTTCTTTTCGTACACCGCGTCCGGTTCGCCCTGCGCCTGTTCGGGGAATTCCGGTTCGCCTGCGAGTTCCGGCTGCAGGGGCTCGAGGCCGACCACCTGTTCGGCGAACTGCCCACGCTTTTCGTAGGTCTGCTGAGCCTGTTCGATCGCCGTCTCGTAGCCGGTCAGCCTGGCGAATTTCTTCTGGGCCAGCTTCGAGAAGTGCTTCTTGGCGGCTTCGACATGGAGGTTCCGCCGGGTGTTCCGAAGTTCACGAAGATGGTTCTGGACGTCGGCGAGATTATGCTGGAGCGCCTGCACGAGGCCCGGGCGATTCGCCTTCTTCGCCGATCTGATCGCCTGCTTGTAGCGCCCGACCATCGACTGCCAATGGGTGATTTCGCGTTCCACACCATCAAGGTTCTTCGGGACGCTCGGGAAGTGGACGGCATTCTTGGCAGGCAGCCCAAGATAGGTCGCTTTGACATCTTCCTTGTAGGTGTGTTCCTTTTCTTCCTTGGCGTTCTGGCCCCTCGTTTCGCCCGCGACAGAGGAGACCCGGACCGTGCCGAGCCACGCCGGGGAGGAACTGCCCACCACGCCGAGCGCCGTGGCGGCGTTGTACCAGAGGTCGATGGCGCGGTTGTGGCCCGCAACGTCTGCGCCCCCGAGGCCGATGTCCTCCTTGTAGGCGACGATCGACCTACCGCCGCGACTGATCTTCAGCGGCGTCCCGAACTTGAGGCCTCCGAGGGCCTTGCCCATCGCCAGCTCGGCGAAGGAAAGTTGGGAGGCCAGCGGATGGGACGGCCCTGCGGCGCCATAGGTCGGGTTCGAGACATTGTCCGCAGGGCCGCCGTAGGTGGAGGCGCCGACGAGCTCGCCCTTCTTGGATGGCACCGAGCCGCCCGAAGAGAACGCAGGCGCGGCATGAAGCCACCCCTCTGGTAGCCCCACCCCACGAAGTGATCCGACTTCGGGTTGAAGGCTTCCTGGCCGAACTTGGCGATCGCTTCCTGGGCCTTTTTCGGCATCCCGACCTGGCCGCCCTCCTGGAACCCGGGCATGTGTCGGAACTGGAAGGAGCCGTCCCATCCTGAATCCTGATGGGCGCCACCACCGGAGCCACCCGACTCGAAGAATGCCCATCCCTTGTCGCCCGGCCTCTTCACCGAGATCATGGTGTGCGCATTGGCACCGGAGGTGCCGCGGACACCCCAGGTGAAGTATTTGCCCGGCCCCGACGCACCGAGCGTGTAGAGCCCCGACCCCTGCTGGACCGACATCGGCGAGGAGATGAAGTTGCCGGCGCGCAGGACGTAGGAGACGAGGCCCGAGCAGTCGACGGGCTGGATGGCGAACGAGCCATGGCCGCCGCCATAGACATACGGGAAGCCGCGAGAGGTGATCGCTTCCCCGGCGTGGAGCATCTTCAAGACGCGCTGGGGCTCGGAATGGGCTGCGAGGTATTTGGCGGCGCCCTTCCAGACCTGGTTGACGGCGTTCTGGGCGCCGCTCCGCAGCGGTTCGGGGCCGGAGATCTTCTCCCTCGGGATCGAGGTCCCCGTTTCGCCGCCCGTCTGGAAGCGCGGGAAGGCGGAGTTGCGGGCATGGAGGTTTCCGGCGCCGACCGCCTTCACGGCCTCTGGGAGCCAGCCCCGCTCCCCCGGCTCGAGCATCACCGGGGTCAGCCCGCCGCGCTGGAAGGCCAGCGGTTGTTTGGCCGCCTCCCGGTTTTCGATGAACGATCCCGCCGGGAGCATCATCGGGACCTTGTCGCCGCTACCCGACCCGGGGACCATGAAGGTGCCGGGGATAGAGCCACCGGTCTGGCGATGGTGGAAGGCCGATGCTTCCTGCGTGATTTTGAATTCGACCAGGTTGTGGGCGCCGAGGGCCTTGAGGGCGGAGGTCAGATTGCCGCCGATGTTCGTCAGGGCCTGGGCGACTGACGAGCTTGCGCCGGTGTTGAGTTCGACGATGTGTTGCATCGCCTGCTGCTGAGCCTGGGCGACCGTGGTTCCGGCGGTGCCGAACTTGCGGATCTCGTACTGCGTCAGGTTGTCGACCTGTGCTTCCAGCTTGGGGTGGCCCTGCGCCCATGCGTCGAGCATCGCCGTCGTCGTGTCGATCGTCGTCTTGCGCGCCCCCTCTGGCATCTTCCCGAGCCTGCGGGTCCAATCCGCGACGCCGGCGGAGGTGATCTTCCCTGCTTCCTGGAACTGCTGGACCGAGGCCTTCGCCAGGCCGAAGGGATCCTTGCCCTGGGTGAGGTGGATTCGACCGAGGAGTCGGCTGATTTCCTTCTGCCCTTCTTTGGCATCGACCGTGCCGGCGTCCATCCCCTGCTGGATCTCTTTGACCGCAGCCTGCATCGCGCTGATGGTGTGCGCTCGCCATTTCGGGGTCCCATGCGCCCAGGTTTCGTTCGCCTGGTCGAGTCCCGTCCCGAGCGCCTTGTTGATCGCACCCATCCCGAGGCTGGCGTCTGCCCGAAGCTTCGCCATGGTCTTCGCGAAGGCTCTTTCCAGTGAGAGGAATTGAGCTTCCGAGCGACCGGTCTCGACGTTGAATTCGAGGCCCTTGAGGTGGAGTTCCTTTTCGCGGTCGGGCCGTTCTCCCAGCTTCTCGCCCGCAAGCTGGCTGAGTGCAGCACCGATCCCCGCGCCGACCCCGGTGCCGACCCCTGGCGCGATGGCATTACCGATAGCGGCACCGACCCCCGCCGCCTGGAGCGCATTGCCGATCTCCTGACCCGTGGTGCCATGTGCGAGTTCCTTCGTCAACCCGCCGATGACGAAGCCGCCGAGTCCCCAGGTGGCTGCGCCTTGAACGAGACGGCCACCGAATGCCGACATGGCAGGGAGCACCTGAGGGGCGCCCGTTTTGATGTCGGCGGCGAAGCTGCGAAGGAAGGCGCGGCTACCGGACTTGCCGCTGGCCTTTAACTCGGGCTGAAGGGCAGCGCCGAGATCGGGGATGGCGAGGAAGCTGGTCGCCATCTCGGCGTCGTGGATCGCGGCGCCCTCGACCGCAGCCCTACGGGCAGCGCCGGTTCCTGGCCCCAAGAAGCTGCTCTGTTTTGCGGCCGCCGGCGTCGCAACGGGTAGCGTCGAGACGGCGGACTCGGCAGCGATCTTCTCGGGGATCGCTGCGGCGACGGAGGCGGCGACGGCTTCCTGGGCGAAGATCGCGCCGAACTGCTTCCCGTAGAGCTTTCCGATCCCGACGAAGGCTTGCCGCCCCCCGATGAAGTTCGTGAGCCACGCCGCCATCGCCACCTTCGCGATGAACGGCGCGTGGATGAAGGCCTTGCCGAATTCCTCCGCGGCGAAGACTGCGGTGTGACCGGCAGCTTCAGCGACCACTGGCGCGGCTGCCGCGAAGGCTTCGGCCGCGTGCTCAGGGATTTCGGCCTTGTCCCAGAGCTTGCCGAGTTCGCCACCGATGAAGTCGATTGACCTTTCGAGTTTCTGAGAGGTGGAGAGATTTTCGTTGGCGAAGATGTCGCCGACCCGATTGGCCGCCTTTTCGCCTTCTTCGGCAAGCGTGTCCAGGGCCGGGGCGATGCCTTTGTAGATCTGGATCTCGGTGGTTTCGAGGGAGCCCTTGAACGCCTCCCATTTCCCCGAGAAGTTGTCCATCTTCTTGGCGGCGACTTCCTGGGCGTAGCCCTGCTTTTCGTTCGCCTTTTCGTACTTGCGGAGCTTCTTCGGACCGAGGTCGTAGAGAGACAGGAGGGTCCGGAAGCCATCGGTCCCGGCAAGGGTCTGGGTGACGGAGAGGCGTTCCTGGCCGGTTTTGTCCTTCAAGACCCGCGTGAGTTCTTTCGAAAGACCGGCCGCTGACTTCAGGTTGCCGTTCTGGTCGAAAAACTGGAGATTCAGTTCTTCGGTCAGCGTCTTGGCGCGTCCGATCGGTTCGGCCAGCTGGACCAGAGCGGTTTTCATCGAGGTCCCGGCATCAGACCCTTTGACGTTCAGGGCTTTCGCCATGGCCTCGAGGATCGTCAGGCCCTCGTTGAAGTCTCCGCCGGCCGCGGCGACGGCGCCGCCGCCTTGCTTGAAAGCTTCGGCGAAGTCCGAGACTTCCCCGGTCGTCAGGTTGGCCGCCTTCGCGAGCCCGTTGGCGATCGCCATCGATTCCTTGCCTTCGATGTGGAAGGTGGACATAACCCCGACCAGCGTTTCGCCTGCCTGGGCAAGTTCGAGCTCACCTGCTTCGGCGAGGGCGAGAGCGGCGGGAAGGCCACCACCTAGGACTTCTCCGAGGCTCTGGCCGCCCTTGATCAGCTCGCCCTGCGCTTCGGCGGCCTGGGTGGCGGAGTAGAACGTCGCCTGCCCGTACTTGAGCGCCTGGGCTTCCAGCTTTTTCAACTGCTTGCCCGACGCTTCAGAGACCGCAGCGTTGGCGGAGATCTGTTTTTCGAATGCGGATCCTGCTTTGACAACCTCGTAGAACCCAGCGCCGGCGGCAGCAACCGCACCGATCGAGCCCCACTTGATTCCGGTCAGGGCCTGCTCAAAGTGCTTCGTCTGCTGAGCCCAGACCGGCTTCAGCGCCTTCTCGAACTTGCTTCCGACGCCGGTGGCCATCGGTCCGACCTTCGAAGCGATTTCCCGATTGAGGCCTGCGAAATCACCCTTAAAGTCAACGACGACCGTTCCGGCACTTACGGGCGGCACCTAGATCATCGCCTCGGCCGGCACCGGGATGTACTGCGCCGTGATCCTGAAGACCAGTCGCGACACTCCGAGCGTGTCTATCCGCCCGTCATCGAACGCTGCGTCGAGTCTCTTGAGGCCGCCCGGGCCGAGCATCACCTGAAGAAAAGTCACCGCCTCCTCGGCCGTGCCCGGATAGTCGAGGATGTCGATGCAGGCTGGAGGCTCTGAGGGTAGGAGGAAGATCTCCCCGGCTGCCTGGACCGACTTGAAGGAAGTCATGCCAGCAACCCCTCGCGTAAGGCGGCACCCTCGAGCGCGCCCAGTCGGCCTTCGGCGGCGAGTTTGCACCGATGTCCGCAGTAGAGCGTCCCGAGATTCCGGTCGGGGTCGATGGGTCCGGCACACCATGCGCAGGGTTTATGGGTGGGTCGAGGCTCTCCGGGGTGGTGATAGGCCCACACGCGGCACTTCTCAGAGCACCATTTCCTAGGGTTGGCTCGCCGCCTTTGCGGCTTTAGCGGGTCCCCACATGCCGGACAGAAGCGGGTTTCAGGCATTCTGAGGGTCCCCCTCAGAGATGAAAAACCCGTACAGATTCTTTGCTGCAGCCTTCCCCGGTCCCGACGGATGTAGACAAAGGGTTACCCCCCTGAATTTCTTGACTGGTCCTACGACCATGGTTCGGCGTGCCTCTTCATGTGGTCGTCGACCGACATTTCCTCCCAGTCGCGCACGCGCTCTTCCCGCGCCTCGCGCTTCTCGGTCTCGGCTTCGACGTCGGCAAGCGGGCGCCGGCTCTCGGGGTCGAAGCCTGCGTCGCGCAGCGCTTGCTCCTCATCGGCGTCGGGCAACTCAGGGATCGTCCCGTTGCGGGCGTACTCGATCTGCTCGTCGGCGTTGAAGTCGGCGAGTGCTTTGAAGCGTTTGGCCATCACGCGACCGCCGGTTCGGCCGCGGCGGCGTCCTCACGCTCGGCCGCGATCAGGTTGTTCAGGTGGTCGAGGATGTACTGGCGCTTGGGTGCGTCCTCGATATCCCAGATCAGATCTTTCGGCTCGAGCGCACCGAGCCCGACGACCGGGATGTTGAGCAACACTCCGTCGAGATCCGTCTCACTGAAGTGCTGATCGACTCGCCCGACGGTCGGGTCCGGGTCGATGTACCGCTCAACCCCGCGTGACAGTAGGTCGGCGCGCGGGCAGTCGCGAAAGCCCTGCCTTATTGCGGCCTCGGCCTCCTCGAGTGCCTGACGGGCGACCGCCAGCTTGTCCAGCTGTTCGACGTAGCCGAGCGCCCACTGGTAGATGGCGAGGCGCTGCTCACTTGCGTGTTGTTCAGCTTCATCGGCTGCCCTCTCCCGGTCGATCCGCTCGCTGGCAGCGATGGCGAGAGTGAGCCGTCGCACCTCATCCGTCGCGGTCTCAAGTTCCTTCTCGGCTGCGCTGGTGCCCTTGCGCTCCAAGGCCTTTGACCCGAGCGTGGCTTCTGCGCGCTCTACGCGCTCTTTCGCAGCTGCGAGTTCGTCGCGAAGCTGGTCGGTGACGGACAGGGTTTGCGTCATTGATCGGTCCTCCGTGTTCGGGTTCGAGTGACACGACCAATGCTGCTGGGGGGGTTGTCCGCTTTCGTTCGGGAGGCAGCCTTCGAAAGCGGACAGGCCACGTGCGACGCTTGAAAAGCGACTCGGGCTGTGGTGGCCCGCTCCTGATCCCTGTCGGATCTCGGCTGCGGTGTCGGTTCTCCTTTCACCGGCACCGCAGCCGCCCCGCACAGGTCAGGCGCAGAAGCCATCCGCGCTCGGGCGTAGAAGTACCGAGAGCAGTTCGGTGTATCGCCGACCAATAGGAGCCCACCACCACGATGAGTCACCCAAGACGCCGCCGGCGTATCCGGCTACAGCAACCCGAAGTTGTCGAAGGCGCAAATCTTCGTCTTCGGTTCCGAGAGCGCCCGAATCCCAACGGGACCCCGATGCTCGAAATGCAGTCGGAAATCACCGACGAGGGTCCAGTCGACGACCGCACCACCGAATGGGCTCAGCTGGAAAAGAACCGCCGCCTTCGAGCCATGTGTGCCGCACATCGACGCGGCACCTACAAACCAGCCTCCGCCACTAGCTTCGCCGCTGCGATGCGCGGTTGCGCTGTGCGCGCCACCCGTTCGCCGCGCCCTCGCGACCGCCGCGGACTTCGGCAGCGACGCTCGCGATCGACGCGCAGCCAACCGTCCGCCGGGGGCGTTGATCCCCCAGGCAGTGACGACCCTCCCGGATCTCTTGCCGACGCGGAGACCGAGAAGGGGAAGCGTCCCTGCGTCGGACTCGAGTGCGATGGGTTTACCTCCGGCCGAGCGCCGTATTGCTCCGAAGCTTGTCGGAAACGTGACGAACGCGCTCGCAAGAAGCGCGATGCTCTCGCCTCTGCGGCCTGGATCGAACTGCATGGCCCGATCGCCGGCGCCCCCAAGGAATCACGCAACGGGATGTGGTCGGGAGCCGGCGGTGGTGAAGATGCCAACTTGCCTGCGCCATACCGGCGCAGACCGCTCGCGGTGTATCCCGGCGAGCATTTCACCACTGCTGAGTATCGCCGCGGCGTCATCAACGAGCGCCGCCACGCCCAGGCGACTCGCTCGTTGGCCGAAACGCGCAATCAGCTGGACAGCTGGCGAGAGCGCAAGGGGTTTGTCCGGAACGCTGTGGTCATCCGGTTGCCGTTGTCTTCGGTCGAAGACTTCCGGCGGGTCGCAGCATGAGCGTCAAGGCGCTGATCGCCTCCTACAAGGCCGAAGGGCCGATCGAGGATCGCCACCTAACGGCGCCACTCGATGATCTCGATCGCAACGAACTGGCGGTCGCCCGCTGGCTCCTCTGGCGCCACAACGACAAGACCGGCGAGTGCACGCCCTCCGACCGGGATCTCGCAGTCGGGACCGGTCTATCCGCCCGTTCGGTCGAACGGGCGAGGAAGGGACTGCGCGGCCGCAAGCTTCTGGACTGGCGGGAACGTCGAACGGGCGGGAAGCGCGGGAGCAATGAATATGACCTAACCGCCATCCTGACGGTTTGTCGATCCGGGCAACCCGACAGTTCGTCGCTTAGTGCAGCCGAGCAACCCGACAGCCTGTCGGAGCTAACCGACAAAACGGCGGGAGCTAACCGACAAAACGGCGCCCCACAACCCGACAGGTTGGCGGGGGAACAACAACAAGGGTTAGAACAGAAAGGAGAAAAGAAAGGAGAAGCTGCTGCCGCAGCAGCGGCGTCTTCTCCTCATGATGATTTGAACCGGCTGGTCCATCGCGTCTACGCGATGTGGGACAGCGAGGTCTTCACGGACAAGCTGACGCCTCTGACCGATGCTCGCCGCCAGGTGATCGTCGATCGCCTCGATCACTACGACGCGGAGGAAATCGAAAGCGCGATCCGGAACCGCCACCGGAGCGACTGGTTCTCCGGCCGCAAGGCAAAGGACGGCCGCGAGCGGTTCGACCTGGTCGACCTTCTCGCCAGCGACGAAACGTTGGAGGAGCTGCGCGACGCGGCTCGGGACTGGTTCGACAGCGAGGAGGCGCAAGGCCACGCTCCCGCACGCCCCGCCGCCAAGGAGACGGACGAGGAACGCAAGGCCCGATACGCGAAGTACGACGCGAAGGTCGAGGCAGCCGTCGTAGAGCCGAAATGGACGGCGGACCAACTGCGAGCGGAGCACCGAGAGCAGGCCGAGAACCTTCGGGCGATCGAGGAGCGGCTTGCGGTCAGGGACACCTCCTATGGCCGAGAAGCCGCAGAGGAAGCGAGGGCCGGGCTCGCCCGGCTCGAGGCTGACCACCCTGACGTCTTCGGTGTCGGTGAGGTGGCGGCATGACGGGTGCACCGGAAGTTGTCGCTCGGAAGTCGAGCTGGTGCAAGCTCTGCCATCTACGGATCCGGGCGGGCGAGGACTACGTCTCGCGGATCCCGGGTGGTCATTGGGTTCACGCGCTGTGCGCGGCAGCGCTTCGTCGCACCCTCGCCGAGAACGAAGAGGACGCGGCATGAGGGTCGTGGTGGGGGATCTCGCGCTCGACTTGACCGACGACCAGATCGAGCAGCTGCGGGAGCAGCTTCAAGTCCAGTCCGCCATGAACCTGGGCGGGATGCTCAGCACTGAGCAGGCGGCCGAGCGGCTCGGCTTCAGCGTCGAATTCGTCAGGGAGCACGCAGTGGAGCTCGGCGGCCGCAAGATGGGCGCGGGGCCTAAGGCACGCTGGCGTTTCCCCGCGGCGAGCTTGGACACGGCAGGCGCATCGTCGTCAGGTGGCAGTCCTGTGGAACCCTCCGCACCTGCGAGGCGGCGAGCACCGCGGCGGGCTGGATCCGGACAGCTATTGAAGTCGAGAGGGTGAGCGCATATCGTCTCTGTGCCTAAACAAAGCGACCCTCGGCGACGTGGCGACGTCAACCGAGGGCCTGACCACAGGAGGGGTATCTCCAATGGCTGATTCCGATTCTAGATTTGGCGACGTAGTCTGCGACGGCTGCGGAGCAAAGGCACCGTCACCTCGAGAATTCGTTGCGAGCGGCGAACAGGGATGGGGGGTCCTTCGCGAGGGCGAGGTCGGCTATTGGGTGCTCTGTCCTCGCTGCACCGGAAGCGAGTCAGTCAGAACGCGGCTCCTGACCGAGCTACGACAAGAACAGCTCAGTCCGCCGCCAATCACTCCAGAAGCGATCGTTTTCCCGGCGGGTGACGCAAAAGTCCTAGCTGACACCGATGCGGAGGATTGGGAGCGACTGACCGAGGAACACACCGCAGAGGTCGATCGAATTGGACGCCTCATGGCTTGGCTGCAGGAGGTCGAGCGGCTCACGACGGAGAAAGGCTGATGGCCCGGCCGGCAACCGGCACCGTCGTCGAGCCGAAAGGGGCTCGCAAGTCCTGGGCGATCCGCTTCAGGGCCAACGGCAAGCGCCAATCCGTGACGCTCGGCCGACCTCCCGAATGGAACCGCCGAAGAGCCGAAGAAGCGCTCGCCGACGAACTCGCGCGGGTGCGAGCAGGGGTGTGGGAGCCGCCGAAACCGGCGCCGGTCACGTCTCCCCACGGAGACGTCGAGATCGAAGACTTCCACGCCTTCGCTGAACAGTGGTTCGAGGGGAAGATGCCGGAGATCCGGCCACAGACGATCGACGACTATCGCGGCATGTTGGAGTTGCACCTCCTCCCGTTCTTCGGGAGGCACCTGCTGGCCGAGTTGACGATCGCCGAGGTGGACCGATACAAGACGTCGAAGCTACGAGAGGGCAAGCTGGCGGCCCCGCAGATCAACAAGTCGCTGCGGCTGCTGTCGCAGATCCTCGACGTCGCCGTCGACTATGGGCTGATGCCGTTCAACCCGGCGGCGTCTAAAGGCGGGCGGCGGCGCGTCAAGGAGCTTCCGCCGAAACGGACGTGGGTTGAGCCCGAGCAGCTGCTGACCCTGTTCGAATCGGCGCCGAAGGGCCATCGGGTGATCCTCGCCACGCTCGCCGGTGCGGGGCTGCGAGTGGGGGAGGCGTGCGCATTGCAATGGCGCGACCTCGACCTGGCAACCGCGACGCTGACCGTGCAGGAGTCGAAGACGCCGAGCGGGCGGCGGGAAGTGGACCTGCCAGATGCGCTGGTGACCGAACTGTGGACGCTGGCCGCCACGTCTTCGATGACCGCTCCTGACGACCCGGTGTTCGTTGGTCGGCGCGGGACGGCGCAGACGCCCGCCAACGTCTCGCGTCGACTCAAGACGGCGATCACGGCCGCGAACAAGCAGCTTGAGGCCGCAGGCATCTCGCCGATGAGCGAACGCGTCACGCCGCACTCCCTCCGCAGGACGTTCGCCAGTCTCCGATATGTCCTGGGGGACGATCCGATTACGGTCGCCGAACAGGGTGGTTGGGCAAGCCCCGAGTTCCCGATGCGGATATACGCTAAGGCGGTCAAACGCCGGAGCAAGCTGGACGGTGGAGCGTTGGAGCAGTTCGACGCAGCCCTTGAATGGGCACAAATAGGCACAAAGTCCGATTCTGGCGCAGACGCCGACGCGTCCAAGTTGGACACGGGACGCAGTAAACGGCAGGCTAGAGCCGCAAACTAGCCATTCGGGGCGGTAGCTCAGTTGGTTAGAGCACGGGACTCATAATCCCTTGGTCGCTGGTTCGAGTCCAGCCCGCCCCATCCGGTCTAGGCGCGGCGGAAAGAACTGGGTCTCAGCGGACATCTACCTTGTGTAGATGCGTAGTGATCGCCCCAAGCCGTGGCACGCCCTGGTGCTCTTCACGGCCGTTGCCGTCCTGGCCGTGGCTCTCACTGCCTGCGGGTCCTCATCCTCGGGGACCGCAACCTCGACTGGCAGCTCGAGCCCGGAACCGGCCGCCACCGAAGAACCCGCTGAAGGCGGGTCCGCGGAAGCCGCGAGCGAAACCGAAGAAGAATCCGAAGGATCGGAATCCGAACTCGAAGGCATCATGAGGGTCCAGATCTTCGGGAAATTCGGCGGCAACCGCCATGAATTCGACGTCACCGGCGGTACCTGCAAGATCGTCAAGATCAACACGACGCCGGCGGAGGTCAAGGCCGGGGGAAAGGCGATCCTCGATCACGAGCGAAACGCCTCGGTCCTGGCTAAGCCGGCGGGCGGCGCGACGATGAAGGAATGCGAAAGCGCCCTCGAGAGCGCGATCGGCTGAGCGTGCCGTGGCGCCCCTGAGCCGCGTGGCCTAGGCCGGCGGCCCCCGGCAGCAAGGCTGCCCTCATAATCCCCCCTTCGCCGGGGCCCACCCGGTGCCGACCGCGCATGGGGGAACCACCGAAGAGAACGCCGCCGAACCTGACCCGGACCGGGGTGACGGTCCTCGGCAACTTCTCCGTCGACCACGTCGACGACGAGCCGGCCAGCCCCGGCGGCTGCCCGGTGTTCGCGGCGATGGCGCTCGGGGCGATGGCCCGTCCTGGGCGGGTGGTGGCGCGGCTGTCCCACGACGACCTGCCGCTGTTCCAGTCGATCTTCGACCGCTACGGCGAGCTGATCTCGCCCCTCTGGACCCCGCGCACCAGCTCCTTCGCGCTGCGCTACCGCGACGGCGGACGGCGGATGAACGTCAACGCGATCAGCGAACCGTGGGCGGAGGCGGAGATCGAGGAGGCGGCGATCGCGACGACGTGGGTCCACCTGGCGCCGCTCCTGCGCGGCGACTTCCCGCTCGAGTTCCTGCGGGCGCTCGGCGCCCGCGGCCATCGCGTCTCCCTCGACGGTCAGGGACTGGTACGGGTGCCGCGGCTCGGCCCGCTCCATCTCGACGACGACTTCGACCGCGGCCTGCTCGACCAGATCGAGGTGCTGAAGCTGAACCAGGAGGAGGCCGAGGCGCTCGCCGGCGGCCCCTTCGACACACCGACCGCGACCCGCCTCGGCATCGCCGAGATCCTCGTCACCTTCGGCGCCGGCGGCTGCGACCTCTACCTCCACGGCGAGCGCAACCACATCCCCGCGCGTGCGATCGAGGACGTCCAGACCACCGGCACCGGCGACGCCTTCATGGTCTCCTACCTCGCCGACCGCGCCGCAGGACTCGCCCCGCTCAAAGCCGCGAGCCGCGCCCGCGAGATGGTCGCCGACCTGCTCGAAGCCCGCCGCGCGGCGGAGCCCGCCGGTCAGTGAAGCAGCAGGAAGACGACGAAGATGAGGCCGAGGAGCACCAGCGCGACCAGCCAGGAACGGGCGTAGGCGCTGATCACGTTGTAGTCGCGGGGCTCGTGCCGACCGCGGCCTTCGAGGTAGGCGGCGTTGACCGGCTCGGGGATCTCTTCCTCGACCGGCTCCTCGACCATCGTCTCGGCGATCAGGGTGCGGGCGGCGGCGGCGTCTTCGGGGCGGACGTAGATGCGTCGCGGGCTGCGGGTGAGGAGGCTGGAGGTGCCGACGCCGCCCTCGACGCCCGCCTGCCGGGCGATGCTGTCGATGCCCTCTTCGCGCAGCAGGCCGCGGATCAGCGCCGCCTCCTCACGGGTGTCGGCGTAGGCGACCTGCACCGGCTCGCGGCCCGAGCCATCGCCCCTGTCGACGATCTCCATCGACAGAGCGTACGACGGCGCCGCGGGCGCGTGGGGCGGGCGGGCTATTCGGTCTCGGTCTGCAGGTGCAGCTGGCGCCGCGGGGCGGCGTAGGTGATGCGCAGGTTCAGCTCCGGCGACTCGGTCGGCCAGGCTTCGTAGACGCCGGGCTGCTCATCCAGCGGGCGGGAGGAGGCGATGGCGACGATCGCGTGCTCGGCGGTTTCGGCCGTTACCTGATGCAACTCTCGTTCTCGGTGGCGTCGCCGCTCCCACGCCGCTACGACGTAGTTCCGCATGGCCGCCAGCATACCTAATTGAAAGGATTCCTTAACTGACGTTTGGTGGGTTATTTTTCGCGCGTTCAGCCGGACTTCGGCCGATCTTCGTCTTCGCCGCCGCCCAGCCCGAGGGCGATCGCGAGCATCAGCGAGCCGAGGACGAGGATCACGCAACCGATCGCCACGAAGGCGCTGGTCGCGAAGCCGAGGAGGCCGACGACCATGAGGACGAGCGCGACAGCGATGGCGATGCTGCGACGCATTCGGGCGATCCTATGGGTCGGCGCGCTCCGGCCGTCGCCCGCGTGGGAGGCGCCGCGGGAACGCGGCCGGCGCGGGAGGCCGTCCTACGGCGCTGCGATACATCCCGCGATGAGGAAGATCGTCGCATGGGTCCTGGGCTTGGCCGTGGCGGCGGTCGTCGTCGCGGTCGCCGCGGGCGCCTTCTCCGGCGGGACCGTGCGCTCCCCCGGATCGGGTGGGTCGGGCTCGGTCGGCGGAGGCTGGACGCAGGACGCCGCGGCGCGCGAAGTCGGTGGTGGTGGTGGCGGGACCAAGTCCGGCGGCGAAGGCCCGGCGGCCGGCTCCGATCCCGGCATCACCTTCGCCGCGGTCGGCGACACGATGCTCGGCAACTACCCCGAGCTGCCCTCGCATCCCGGCTCCTACCTCGACCCGGTGAAGGGGCAGCTGAAGGGCGACGTCGTCTTCGGCAATCTCGAGGGCACGCTCACCGATGTCCCCGACTCGCCCAAGTGCGGCGGCGCGCCCTCCGACGACTGCTACGCCTTCCGCACGCCGCCGAGCTACGCGCGCTACCTCGCCGCCGCCGGCTTCACGGTGATGAACGACGCCAACAACCACTCCTATGACTTCGGCCAGGCCGGGCTCGACCAGACGATCTCCGCACTGCACAAGGCGGGCATCGCGCAGGATGGGCTGCCCGGCGAGATCACCGTGGTCAAGGCTGGAGGGGAGAAGGTCGCCTTCCTCGGCTTCGCCCCCTACGCGACCACCGCCTCGCTGCTCGACCTGCCCGCCGCCCGGGCACTGATCCGCAAGGCGACGAGGCGCGCGCGGATCGTCGTCGTCGCGATCCACGCCGGCGCCGAGGGGACCGGAGCCCAGCACCTCACCGGCGGCGAGGAGACATACCTCGGCGAGGATCGCGGCGACCCCGAGGCCTTCGCCAAGATGGCGGTGCGGGCGGGCGCCGACCTGGTGCTCGGCTCGGGCCCGCACGTGCTGCGGGCGATGGAGATCTACCGCGGCCGGCTGATCGCCTATAGCCTCGGCAACTTCTCCGGCTTCCACAACTTCGACACCGAAGGGGTGCTCGGCGCCTCGGCAGTCCTCCACGTCACGCTCGATCCGGACGGCGCCTTCCGCTCAGGCCGGATCGCCTCCGTACGCCTGATCGAACCCGGGCAGCCGGTGCCGGACCGGAGTGGGGAAGGGGCGCGGATCATCGCCCGCCTGTCGCGCGAAGACCTCGGCGGAGCCGCGGTGAAGATCGGCGGCAACGGCCGCATCCTCGGCACCGTCGGCGCGGGCTAGACGGTTGATTCCACGGCGCCGGGCGATCCGGCGATCCGTGGCGCCGGTGCTCCGCGGCGGAGGCGTCCGTCCGAGGTGCGTCCCGGCCGTCCCGGCCACGGCCCTGGCAGGCTGTGGCCGTGGCCGAGACGGCCGGGGGTGCGGGGAGAGGGCACAGGGACGGCACGTGAGGGTTCCGCGAGAGACGTCACGCTTCCCTGCGCCTTCCGTCGCAGGGACCCCGACGACTGTCGAGTTGAGCCGGTCATGGGCGGCTCAGGTCGACAGTCGTCCCGACGCTCGCACGGAGGTGTGACGAAGGTGCCGGACCCGTGACGGGACATGGGAGTTCGTGACGGACCCTCGGCGCCTTCCCTGAACCTCCTTACGTCCCGGGCGTCTCGTGGCAAGCGGGCAGCCTGCCCGGGCCGCCACGAGACGCCCGGGACCGCTACTCGGACGGGCGGGGCGGCCGCGGAAGACGGCCGCGGCCCTACGGCAGCAGTTCTTCGGCCTTCTTCTTCGCTTCTTCGAGCTTTTCCTTGGCTTCTTCGAGGCTCTTCTTGGTGGTGCCTTTGCTTTCTTCGAGCTTTTCCTTGGCTTCTTCGAGACCTTTTTCGGCCTGTTCCTTGCCTTCTTCGATGCCCTTCTTCGCCGTTTCCTTGCCTTCTTCGAGGCCCTTTTCGGCGCTTTCCACGCCCGCTTCGGCTTCTTTCTGGGCGTTGCTTTCGCCGGTCGAGCCGCCGTTCGTGGTGCTGCCACCGCCGCCGCAGCCGCTGAGGAGCGCGCCGGCCCCGATCGCCGCGACGGCGGCGAGGACCGCGCCGATCCGGCGGAGTTTCAAGTTGGCGTCCAATCCGTTCATTCGACTCCCCTTCGATTGCTTTGGCGGGCGACTAACCCGATCCTGCCGGCTTCCGAACCTGACAGCTTCGGGTAAGGGTCGTATGAAGATCTCGTCCACCTTCGAAGACGAAGGCCCCACGGGCGAAGGCGAAGACCGCGCCGGGGAACCCGGCGGGCGCCGCACACGCCGCGCTCAGGTAGCTGCGCCGGGCGCCGCCGTGCTCGTAGCGCCGGCCGATCCGCAGCCGCAACTCGGTGACCGAGCCGAGACCGCCCGCCAGGGCCGGGATGCGCGCGCTCAGCACCGTCCCGAACTCGCCCGGCCTGCGACTGATCTTCAGCGGCACGACCAACGTCACCCCGACCGGTTCCGAGATGAATATGTGGACCAACATCCCCGGGCGGCGCCCGACCTTCGCGTTGAAGACGAGGGCGCGGCCGTGGACGACGAGCGGCTTGCCGCCGAACTCGAACTGGGCTTCGAAGCCGCCCTCGCCGACCTTGGCCGGGACGCAGCGGGCGAGGGCGGCGGCCGTGTCGGTCGACTGCAACAAGGACGCCTCGCAAGTCGGCAGGCCCGTCGATTCGATCCGCCCGGCGCTATTCAGTTCGACCCGCAGGTCGCGCAGCGCCGGCGGCTGGCGGCCGTCGGTGGTGGAGATCTTGCCGCCGACCTCGACCGTGATCGGCGCCGGCGCTTCCCGCGGCAGGGCGGTCGGCGCGAACTTGGCGAGGAAGTCGACCCGCACGTTGCCCGCCTGGATCACCTCGGCGCTCGCCGCCGCGGCAAAGGTCGCCGCCGCGAAGAGCAGCAGCGCGACGGTGGCGAGTCGGCGGCGGTTCCCCATACCCAGGGCGAGTCTAGGTCGGTAGGTCGCCGGTAGGGTTGAGCGATGGTTGAGAGCGGCTTCCCGGCACCGCTGGTCGCGGCGCTGCCCGGGCGACTGGTGACGCTCGAGCCGCTCGCCGAGGAGCATCGCGAGGGGCTCTGGGAGGCGGCGCAGCCGGACGAGATCTGGACCTGGCTCGCCCATCTGAACACGAGCCGCGAGTACTTCGACAACTGGTTCGACGCCTCGGTGGCGAGCACCGCCGCCGAGGCGGAGGGTGCCTTCGCGGTGCGGCGGGAGAGCGACGGGGCGCTGGTCGGATCGAGCCGCTACCTCTACCCGCGCGCCTTCAACCGGGTGGTCGAGATCGGCTGGACCTGGTTCAACCCTTCAGTGTGGAAAACAGGTGTCAACGTCGAGACGAAACTGCTGATGTTCACGCGCGCCTTCGAGACACTCGGCTGCGTCCGGGTCGAGCTGAAGACCGACGCCCGCAACGAGCGCTCGCGTGGCGCGATGGCCCGCCTGCCCGCCCAGTTCGAGGGCATCATGCGCAAGCACCAGATCACCCCCGACGTCGGCCAGCGCGACAGCGCCTACTACAGCGTCATCGACGACGAGTGGCCCACCGTGAAGTCCACCCTCGAAGCCCGCCTCACAGGTTGATGGGCCGATAACCCGTCAGATAGTCCGGTTTTCGGCCCGTCAACCATGGTCGTCCTTGTCTTCGGGATGGACGACGCGTTCGGTCGCGGCGCGGACTTCTTCGCCGGCTTCGCGGGTCGCGGCGACCGCCTGTTCGGCGACGTGGGCGACGCCGACGCTCGGCTTGCCGCCGACGATGTCGCGGAAGGCTTCCTTGAAGCGGTCGGTCCGCCGGCCCGGGTGGAAGCGCCGTTCGGCCTTCGCCTGCTTCCGCGGCCGCCGCTCGCCGTAGCGGTGCCGCGCCCAGGCCGAGTCGGGCTTGCCGATCCGGCATGCCCCGTAGAGGGCCAGCGGCGCGAAGAGGATGCCGATGATGCCGTGCAGCCGCCGCCCCTTGAGAAAGCAGATCGCGACGACCGAGATCAGGAACGCGGTGGAGATGACCCCGACGACGACTCCCTCGCCTTCGCTGCCGAATTCGAACGGGTTGGCGCCGAGCACGATCAGCGTGATCAGCGAGCCCGCGATCACCGTCGCGTCGATCGAGCTGCGCCCCTCCTTCGCCCAGTAGACGTCTTCGAGGTAGACCCAGAGGGCGAACTCGTCGATCGTCAGCCCGGCGCCGACGCCGAAGAAGAAGGCGCAGATCTCGAGGTAGGGGCTGCGGCCGAGCGAGGCGAAGCCGAACGTCCCGGCGACCATCATTGTCACGATCCCGAAGACGAGGTGGTGGACGTGGAGGCCGCTCTCACTTTCGATGTTGCCCGGCCACCAGCTCACTTCGGCGCGGATCATCCTGGTGCTGAAGCGGATGAAGGCGAACGAGCCGACGAACCCGACCAGGACCAGGAAGACG
>Ga0164242_10000839_pt1 | contig 36643 bp, 29 predicted proteins | sample OricomgcompostMG_FD_108783 | JGI IMG/M metagenome (GOLD analysis project Ga0164242, IMG submission 108783) | Miracle-Growth compost microbial communities from Emeryville, California, USA - Original compost - Miracle growth compost (MG) ... | reverse complement strand
GACGATCACGGGCGTTTCGATACCCACGCCGCGCATGGTGGTGACGATGGTGAGGCCGTCGAGATCGGGCAGGCGCCGCTCGAGCGCGACAACGTCATAGTCGCCCGCCATCACCATGGCGATACCCTCGCGGCCGGAGCGGGCGACATCCACGGTAAAGCCGGTCGAGGCTAGCGTGGGGACGACGCTCAGCTCCGTGTCAGAGTCGTCTTCGATGGTCAGTATTCTCGGCATGGACTTCCAGGTGTCTTGACGGTGAAACACAGGCGCGAAGCGCTACGCGGCATGCGCGTCATGCGACGGCGCGCAGCGGGACGGGTGCCGCCGCGCCATGGATTGCATTCGTGGAATGCGTGCGAAATTGCTCGACCGCGAAATCGATGAAGCTGCGTACTTTCATCGTGAGGTAATTGCGGCCGGAGTACACGATCGAGACGTGCTGCATTCCGCCGTTCACATCGAAGGTGTTGAGCACGGGCAGCAACGTACCGCGCGCGATGTCGTCGGCGACGAGCGGCAGCGGCAGCAGCGCGACGCCCATGTCGGCGAGCGCCGCCGCGCGCACGGTGGCATAGCCGCTCGCGGTGAGCGGGCCGTTCACGTTCACGCGCTGCAGGCCGCCCGCATTGGCGAATTCCCAACTGCGTGGCGAGTCGGAAACGGCAAGCAAATCGTGCTGGGCGAGCTCGGCGGGCGTGCGCGGCACGCCTTTGCGCGCGAGATAGCCCGGCGCGGCCACGACAATCTCCTTCACCGAAGTGAGCTTGCGGCTCACGAGCGAGGCGTTCACCTGCTGGCGGTCGGTGGCGAAGCACACGTCGAAGCCGCCTTCGATCAAGTCGATATGGCTGTCGTAGGCGGTGACGTCGAAATCCACACGCGGGTTCACGTCGCGATACGCGCCTAGCAGCGCAGTGAGCGCGCCGCTCGCGAACACCGAAGGCGCCGCGATGCGCAACACGCCGCTCGGGTCGCGCGTGGCGCGTACGAGCTCGGACTCCACTTCGTCGAGCTTCTCGATCACGGCACGGCAGCCGTCCAGATAGAGACGGCCCGCCTCGGTCAGCGAGAGGCTGCGCGTGGAGCGGTTCAGAAGGCGCATGTTCAGATGCGCTTCCAGCATGCCGACGCTGCGCGTGACCGCCGCGGCGGACATGCCGAGCTGCTTGCCCGCGAGGCTGAAGCTGCTCAGGTCGACGACGCGCGTGAAAACGCGCATGGCTTGTAGCTGGTTCATGTGACGAGTCCGTGCCGGTGAAGGCGAAAAGCTCAGGGCCGCGCGAAAGACGCCCTGAATGGAAGGGACGAGCGGGCGCGGCGCACGCTTTTCGCGTGACGCGCTGGCTCGCTCCGCGCTTTCGCGCGAGCCTGATTTCACGAGTTGGGCGCGCGGGGCGTGTGCCCGGCGCTTTCTGCGGTCCGGTGCGCTGGCCTAGTTCGGCAAGGCGTGCACAGGCAGGTTGTGCGTCTCGCGCTTCGCGGCGGCTTCGTGCGCGCTCAACGCGTCCTTGAGGCGATGCACGCTCTCGGTGGGAATGGCGAAGCCGGCCCAGCCAAGGCCGGTATGGCGCAGAAAGACTACCGCGCCGTCGAAGAGCGGATTGCGCTCGGTGTACCAGCACGGGTCGATTTCGAGCACGTATTGATGCGTGCGCAGGGGCTGCTCGGGCACGGCGGGGCGCATGATCGCGCGCAGCTTGCCGAGTTCTTCGATGAGCCCGTCCACCTCGGCCGCGTCGAGCAATGCGGCACGCCCGTCGACGTTCACGCGGACCGCGTGCTCGCCGTATTCGTTGATGAGTTCGACCGACATTGGCTTGTGCATATTACGTTCCTCGCAATCCTGAAACTGGAGGGAATTATCGGTTCCGGCCCGGCATCGGTGGTTTAAGTTGGCGCTCACTCAACATGAAAACTAATTTAGAAAATCGCGAGGCATGTGTGCATTTGCGTGACAAGCCGCGAGGAAAGGCTTCTGTAACAGGACAGGCGTATGCGCCGTTTCATGACATCGATGTCATGTGCGTGTGGGGCTGACAAATGGATTGCAGACGGGGATTGCAGACGGATTGCATGACGCGTGACGCCAATCGTCGTTCGCGCGGCTCCAGATGCGAGTTAATCAGGAATCCAATCTAAATAACCGGGGCGAGCGATTCGCTCCGCAGGAGAGCGGGGCACGAAAGATGCATACAGAATGAATTATATATGAGCGAAGAATTATCAATTGTTGTTATTGGAAGCGCTTGGGTAACCTCAACGGACGCAAATCGCCTGAGGCGCCGCGCGGGCCTTGCAGCAAGGGCTCGTGCGGCGCGGAGCCCACCCCCAGACGCGCCGACGCCTATGCCCCGCTTCGCACTCCACGACTGGCTGACGAATTTCATTCCGCATCCGGGCGCGCCCGAATGGCGCGAGCGTGTGCGCCGCTCCGCGGGCGCTTTGCTCGGCATCGCGTTCACGGGAATCTCCACGCATCTACTGTTCGGCAGTGCGGGCGACATTCCGATGCTCGTCGCGCCCATGGGGGCGTCGGCCGTGCTGTTGTTCGGCGCTTCCGAAAGCCCGCTTGCGCAGCCCTGGTCCATCGTGGGCGGCAACCTCGTTTCGGCGCTGGTGGGGGTGGCGTGCGCGCAATGGATCGCAACGCCAGTGCTCTCCGCAGCGGTGGCGGTTGCGCTCGCAATCAGCGCAATGTTCCTGTGTCGCTGCGTGCATCCGCCTTCGGGCGCCGTCGCGTTGACCGCCGTGCTCGGCGGCCCGGCGGTGCATGCGCTCGGCTTTCGTTTCGTGGCCGTGCCTATCGTGTTCCAGTCGTTTGCCTTGTTGAGCGCGGCGCTTGTCTTCCACGCGCTCACCGGACACCGGTATCCGCGCGCCGTCTGGCGATCGGCGGCGCCGGCGAACGGGCAGGCGGGCGCCGCCGTGCTCTCGCAACAGCAGGCTGACTCAACGACGGACCCGCAGCGCCTCTCGTTCGATGCGCTCACGTGCGAGGAATTCATGACCAGCGCGGATCACGCCGTGCCGCTGACGATGGGTCGGCACGCTGCGTGGGAGACGCTGCGCCGTCACGGCGTCCATGCGTTGCCGGTAGTGGATGGCGCGCATCGGCTCGTGGGCACGGTCACGCATCACGATCTGGCGAACGGGCAGCCGGCGGGGTTCGCGCGCAGGTTGTGGCGCGCGCTGTGGCGCAAGACAGTGCAAGTGGAGGAGACGGTCGAAGCCGTCATGGCATCGGGCGTTCAGGCGGTGCACCGCGCCACGCCGCTCGCCCACCTGGCCGCGATCTTCTCCGACCATTCGTGCTACGAAATACATGTTCTCGACGATGCGCGGCGGTTGATCGGCGTGGTGAAGCATTCGGACATGATTCGCTGGCTTCACCAGCACGCCGGCGCCGCCTACGCGGATGCAGCCCGGCCGTTGGCCGACGTGTCGAGCGGCGCCTCCGTGTCGGCGTAGCCGCGCGGGTCGGGGGCGACCACGCGGTAGCTTCGGCAGCGATACGCCTGGCATCAAGGCAGCGACCGAATCGAACGAAGGCTATGCAGGGGAGAACTGCGCCACTGCCACCGTTCCGCGCCCGTCCGCGCCGTTTTCGAGCCTCACATCCGCCCGATGCGCGCGCGCGATCTCGCGCACGATCGCCAGTCCCAGGCCGCTGCCGGGCTGAGTCGAGGCCCGGAAAAAAGGCTCGAAAACCTTGTCGCGCAGCTCGTTGGCGATGCCCGCGCCTTCGTCGGCCACGCTCAAGGTGACGAACCCCGCCGCCACGGCGAGCGTCACCATGACCGCGCCGCCCTCGGGCGAGTAGCGAATGGCGTTATCGACGAGGTTGAACACCAGCACCGAGAGCAACTGTTCGTTGCCCATGACTTCGGCGTGTTCGGCGAGCGTGGCCACGATCTCCACGCGCCGGCGCTGCGCGAGCAGGGCAAGCTGCTCGATCACGCCGGTGGCGACCGCGCGCATGTCCACGCGCACGCCTTCGAATTGCGTATAGTCCGCCGCTTCGGCTTGCGCGAGCGTGAGCAACTGATTGGTGAGCCCCACGAGCGAGCGGTTGCTCTGATGCATCGCCTTGAGCGTCTCATGAAGCAGCGCGGGATCTTGCTGGCGGCGCGCATATTGCAGCTGCGTGCCGAGCAGCGTGAGCGGCGTGCGCAACTGATGCGCGGCGTCGGCAACGAAGCGCCGTTGCATCGCGGTTTGCCGCTCGATGATGTCGAGGCATTCGTTGAACGCGCTCACGATCGGGCGCAATTCGCTCCTTAACGGTGCGACGTCGATGCGAACCGAAGACGTGCGTACGCGTTGCGGCAGCCCGCGCGCGAGCCGCGTGAGCGGTCGCAGTTCGAGCGTGAGCGCGATGCACACGAGCGCGACGGCCACCGTGACGATGGCCGCGAAATAGAACATTTGCGGCCGCCACAGCGCGGCGGCCATGGCGTCGCGCTCGTTGAGCGTGCGGCCGACCGAGACGATCACGCGGCGCGTCGCGCCCGCGTCGTACATTTCGCGGATCAGCGAGACCGCGCGGATGGGCGCGCCGTTCACCTGCGCGTCGTACCACTGGGGCGAGGTCGCGGGAATGTGCTGCGGAAAGTCGGAGGTGCCCGCGATGATGGGGCCGCCGATTTCCTGCACGCGGAAGAACACCTGGTCGCGGTGCGGGGTGCGCAGGATCTCGATGGCGCTCGGCGAGACCGCTGCGCTCAGGTCGTTGCCTTCCCAGCCGATGTCGCCTGCCATCACGCGCGCGGCGGAGAGCAGCGCGTCGTCCTGCAGGAGGTTTGCCGTGTGCCACGCGTTGCCTCGCGTGATCAGCCCGGCCGCCGCGATGAACACCGTCATCGGCAGCACGAGCCAGAGCAGGAGGCGTACGCGCAGGCTATTGGTGGGCTTCATTCATCGGCTTCGGCATCTTCGAGCAGGTAGCCCAGCCCGCGCAGCGTGATGATCGTCGCCGTGCTTTTTTCGAGTTTTTTGCGCAGCCGCGAGACATAGATCTCGATGGCGTCTTCGCTGGTGGGGGCGTCGGCATCGCTCACGGATTCCGCGAGCGCCGCCTTGGACACCGTCTTCTTCGCGCGCAGGATCAGCGTCTCCAGCACGGTGTGCTCGCGCGGCGTGAGCGTGAGCGGCTCCTCGTCCACATAGAAGCGCAGGGTGTCCATGTCGTAGAGCAGGTTGCCGCAGCGCACGCGATTCGTGCGCGAAGGCGCCTGGCGGCGCGCCAGCACCTTCACGCGCGCCACGAGTTCGCGCGCGTCGAAGGGCTTGACGATGTAGTCGTCGGCGCCGGCCCCGAGGCATACGACTTTTTCGTCGATGGCGCCCGTGGCCGTGAGAATCAGCACGGGCGTGGCGTCGCCGCGCGAGCGCATGCGGCGCAACAGCGCCTTGCCCGACATGCGCGGCAGATTGAGGTCCAGCAGCACCACGTCGTAGGGCGAGGCGCGCAACGCGTCTTCGGCCGCCTCGCCGTCGCCTACGTGGTCGAGCATGAAGCCGTCATCGGTCAAGGTGCGGATGAGCCAATGCGCGAGTTGTTCGTTGTCTTCGACGAGCAGCAGTCTCATGCTCTTTTCCAGTTCAGTCGGCCGGCCTTGCACGATGCGCGATCAGGCGGCCTTGTACTGTTCGCGTGCGATGCGCGTGCGGTACAGGAACAGGGTCGCCGCGAGGCCGCACGCGGCGGCGATGCTCAGCCATGCGCCCGGCGCGGCCTTGTCGCCGGTGAAGTGAATGAGCCACGTGGAGATCGCCGGCGTGAAGCCGCCCACTAGCGTCGCGAGGCTATAGGCCATCGAAAAGCCCGTGGTACGCACGTGAACCGGCATCAGCTCGGTCAGCGCGACGACCATCGCACCGTTGTACCACGCATAGAGCGTCGAAAGCCACAGTTCCACGATCAGCAGCGTCGCGAAGGAGGGCGCGCCCACGAGCCAGCGCATGGCCGGATAGGCGCTCACCACGGCGAGCACGGTGCAGGCGAGCAGCACGGGTGCGCGGCCGACGCGGTCCGACACGGCGCCCGCGACAGGTAGCCAGATGAAGTTCGAGATACCCACGCAGACGGTCACGACGAGTGCGTCGAGCGACGAGAGATGCAGCTCGACCTTGCCGAAGGTGGGCGTATAGGCGGTGATCAGGTAGAACGACGTCGTCGTCATGATGACGAGGCCCATGCCGGCGAGCACGATGCCGTAGTTGCTGGCGATCGCGCGGGTGATTTCGCCGAGGCTCGGATGATGACGGCGCGCGGTGAACTCGTCGGTTTCGCGCAGCGAGCGGCGGATATAGAACAGGAAGGGCACGATCATGCAGCCGATCACGAACGGCACGCGCCAGCCCCACTCCTTCATGTCGGGGGCGGGCAGCAGGCTATGGAGCACCACGCCGAGCGCCGCGGCGAACACCACGGCCACCTGCTGGCTGCCCGACTGCCATGCGCAGTAGAAGCCGCGGTTGCCCTTGGTGGAGATTTCCGCGAGATAGACGGACACGCCGCCGAGCTCGGCGCCCGCCGAAAAGCCTTGCAGCAGACGTCCGATCAGGATGATGACCGGCGCGGCCAGGCCGATGGTGGCGTAGCCGGGCACGAAGGCCACGCACATCGTGCCTGCCGCCATCAGCCAGAGCGAGAGGATCAGGCCTTTGCGGCGGCCATGGCGGTCCATGTACGCGCCGAGCACGATGGCGCCGAGCGGGCGCATCAGGAAGCCCGCGCCGAACACGGAGAGCGCGAGCATCAGCGAGGCGAACTCGTTGCCGGCGGGAAAGAACGTGCTGGCGATGGCGGCGGCGTAATAGCCGTACACCATGAAGTCGTACATTTCCAGAAAGTTGCCGCTGACCGCGCGAAACACGGTGCGGGCTTTCGATTCTCCCGGCGCGGCGCTAATGGCTGAAGACATAGTGGACATCCTTGCAGGTTGGACGAGCGCGTCCCGGCGGCCGGGTGGGCCGTCGTGCCGCTCGCCGTGTGGCTTGATCCGAGGTTGAGAACGAGGCTGAAAAGACAGCGGCTCTGGGTGTTCGGGGCGCGCCTCGCTACGGCGAGCCCTTCACGAATTCGTTGGTGTAGGTCTTCGAAAGATCGACATGGCGGGCCGTCAATCCCGAGCCTGCCGTCATCAGCACCTTCAGCACGGTTTGCGGCGCGCCGTCGGGCATCAGACCGTCCTGCGAGAACGCGCCTTTCGCCGAGGCGAGCGCACGCACGTAGCCCGCGCGATCGTTGCCGATGACCTCGGGCGGCAGCACGGCGGCGATCTGCTCCGCCGAATGCGTGCCGATGAAGCGCAGCGCGCGCGTGAACGCTTGCGCCATCCGCAGGGTGTCGTGCCGGTGCGCGAGCATCCAGCTGCGCCGCAAATAGAGGCACGCGCCCGCATACGGGCCGCCGAGCCAATGCCGCGTGTCTTCGACGGTACGCATGTCGACCACCACGCTTGCCGCGCCGCTCGTCAGGAGGCGCGTGGCCGTGGGTTCCTCGACCATGCCCGCGTCGATCGTGCCTTGCTCGAAGGCATCGACAAAGCGCGTGTCGGACGCGAGCGGCACGACCGTGTAGTCGCCGGGCGCCACGCCCGCGCGGGCGAGCAAGAAGCGCGTGAGCATCCACGTGGAGGCGCCAAATCCGGTCACGCCGAGGCGCTTGCCGCGTGCCGGCCTCATCGCCAGCGCGCTCGTCGTGGCCGAACCGGCCAGCTCGCGGCCGCCTGCCGAGCGCGTCGAGGCAAGCTCGGCCAGTCCCGCCGCCCGTTGCAGCACCACCACCGAGAGCACGTCCTGACCGCGGCTTTGCAAGTCGAGCGTGTGGTCGTAGAAACCCACCGCGCCTTCGATCGCGCCGGCGATCAGCTCCGTCGACGTGTCGATGCCCGCGGGACCCGAGACCACCTGCACGTCGAGCCCTTCGTCCTTGAAGTAGCCCAGTTGCGCGGCGAGCACCGCCGGCAGATAGACGATCTTCGACATGCCTCCCATCATCAGCCGGATCGGCTCGGCGCGCGCCACGGGGGCGGCGCCCAGCGCGAGGCAGAGCAACAGTGCGCGGCCGAGATGCTGGGCGCGGGAAAGCATGACTGCGTGACTCCTCGTGACGGGCGGCGTGCCGGAATGGGGGGAAGTATAAGAAAGCGTGGCCTTCTGATTGCTTTCCGGCCGGAAGGGATTTTCTCGGTATTTACCCCCGTACGCTCGTTCGGATGCCGCGCGATGCCCCGCGCGACTCCCCTTACAATAGTGCCCGTCCCCATCCGCACCCATCACGAGACCATGACACGAGACTCCCGCTTCACCCTCAACGCGCGCCAGCAGGAGTTGCTCGAATGGGTGCAGCGCGACGGCTTCGTGACCGTCGACGATCTCGCCACGCACTTCGGCGTCACGCCGCAGACCATCCGCCGCGACGTCAACTGGCTCGCGGACATGAACCTCCTGCGCCGCTACCACGGCGGCGCGAGCCTGCCCACGAGCGCGGAAAACGTCTCCTATAGCGCGCGGCAGCAGATGTTCCACGAGGAAAAGCGGCGCATCGGGGCGCTCGCGGCCTCGCACATCCCCGATCAGGCCTCGCTGTTCATCAACCTCGGCACCACGACCGAGGAAGTCGCGCGCGCGCTCAACCACCATCGCGGCCTGCGCGTCATCACGAACAACCTGAACGTGGCGGGCATGATGAGCGGCTACCCGGAATGCGAAGTCCTCATCACGGGCGGCATCGTGCGGCCCTGGGACAAGGGCATCGTGGGCGAACTCACCATCGACTTCATTCGCCAGTTCAAGGTGGATTACGCGATTGTCGGGACCTCGGCGATCGAGATCGACGGCACGCTGCGCGACTTCGACACGCGCGAGGTGCGCGTGGCCGAAGCGATCATCCAGCATGCGCGCACCGTTTATCTGGTGACCGATCACTCGAAATTCGGCCGCCCAGCGCTCGTGCGCCAGGGGCACCTGAGCCAGATTCACGCGCTCTTCACCGACAAGCCGCTGCCCGCCGAAATGAACGAGACGGTCGCGCAGGCAGGGACGGCGGTCTACGTCGCGGATTGAGCGGATCTCCGTCGACCGGGGTTCTTCGCCTATTCGCGCGGGTGCCGCCGGCCTGCAGTCATTGCTCGCCGAAGCGACGGGCCAACACCATCCAATCGTCGCGCATGATATCTCTCGCGCCAAAACGAACACGATACGAACATCATTCGAAGATTTTCGCGCTCGTTTCTGTCCTCCCCGGATAGTCGTAACCGCACTCGTCCGTATCTGAGGTTCGGCTCTAAATCCGGGAAAACCCCCTTTACTTCGGGCAGTTTCGGCCCGCGCGGGCCATCCTTTGCCGCCCGCCCGCCACACCGCGAAAACGAACTTTACTTTTTCGATTTTGTTCGTTAGATTTCGGATTCGAACATTTCGAGGCCATTCTTGGGCTCGTTTTGCGGCCTGTTTGGGGGCCATTACAGAATGACCAGGACTATCAGGAAACGCAGGTGACTCAACAGCATCGCTACGATCTGCTCGTCGTGGGCGGCGGGATCAACGGCGCGGGCATCGCGCGCGACGCCGCCGGACGCGGGCTTTCCGTGCTCCTTTGCGAGCAGGACGACCTGGCCTCGCATACGTCGTCGGCCAGCACGAAGCTGATTCACGGCGGGCTGCGCTATCTCGAGTACCGCGAGTTCGGCCTCGTGCGCAAGGCGCTGCAGGAGCGCGAGACGCTGTTGCGCGCGGCGCCGCACATCATGTGGCCGCTGCGTTTCGTGATGCCGCACATGCCCAACCTGCGGCCCGCGTGGCTCATCCGCATCGGTCTCTTTCTCTACGATCACCTCGCGAAGCGCGAGCTGCTGCCCGGTTCGCGCGGCATCGACCTGCGTCGCCACGCGGCCGGTGCGCCGCTCGTCGACAGCATCCGGCGCGGCTTCGTCTATTCGGACGGCTGGGTGGACGACGCGCGTCTCGTCGTGCTCAACGCGCTCGATGCGCAGGAGCGCGGCGCGCAGGTTCTCACGCGCACGAAGCTCGTTTCCGCCCGGCGCAAGAACGGCGAGTGGCTGGCCATCCTGCGCCGCCCCGACGGTAGCAGCTTCGACGTGCGCGCCCGCGCGGTGGCGAACGCAGCGGGGCCGTGGGTGGGCGAAGTGCTGCACGGCGCGCTCGGGCGCGGCGCGCAGCATAGCGTGCGCCTCGTGAAGGGTAGCCATATCGTGACCAGGCGGCTGTTCGACCACGATCACGCGTATATCTTCCAGAACCCCGACAAGCGCATCATCTTTGCGATTCCCTACGAGCACGACTTCACGCTGATCGGCACGACCGACGTGGAATACCGCAACGATCCCGCGCAGGTGTCGATCGACGGCGACGAGACGCGCTATCTGTGCGAGTCCATCAACCGCTATTTCAAGCGCAAGATCTCGCCCGCCGATGTCCATTGGACCTACTCGGGCGTGCGGCCGTTGCTCGAAGAAGAGGGCGCGAAGAATGCATCGGCGGTCACGCGCGACTATCGTCTGGAGATGGACGACGCCGAAGGCGCGCCGCTGCTCTCCGTGTTCGGCGGCAAGATCACCACGTTTCGCAAGCTCGCGGAAGAGGCTGGCGACATGCTGTGCCGCGCGCTGGGCAGCGATGCGCCCGGCTGGACCGCGGGCGAGGCGCTGCCGGGCGGCGACATCGCGAACGCGCGCTTCGCGCCCTTCGCCGCAGCCTTCGCCAAACGCTTCGCCTGGCTGCCCGCAGCGCTCGCGCTGCGCTATGCGCGCGCTTACGGCACGCGCGCCGAACGCCTGATCGGCAACGCCGCGTCGCTCGAAGCACTGGGTGCGCAAATTGCCCCTGGTCTCTACGAAGCGGAACTGCGCTATCTGCGCGATACCGAATGGGCGACCTGCGCCGAAGACGTGCTGTGGCGCCGCTCGAAGCTCGGCTTGCACGTGGCGCCGGGCACGCTGGGCGCGGTCACGGCCGCGCTCGAGGCATGGTTTGCCGCGAGCCGCACGCGGGCCGCGGTGGCGCACTGAGCGCCGCATCGAGCGTTATACCCGGGACAATCCGCACCACCCCCACGCGCCGTGCCTTGCGGCGCGCATCACAACTACTTACGGATGGAGATGAGAGACATGCAGGACCCACAGTACATTCTTGCGCTCGACCAGGGCACGACCAGCTCGCGTGCGATGCTGTTCGACCGACAGGGCCAAATCGTTTCGATTGCCCAGAAGGAGTTCGAACAGATTTATCCGCGTCCGGGCTGGGTCGAGCACGATCCGCAGGAAATCTGGTCGACACAGGCGGGTGTGGCCGCCGAAGCCGTCACGCGCGCGGGCCTGAATGGCGCCAACATCGCCGCCATCGGCATCACGAACCAGCGCGAGACCACCATCGTCTGGGACCGCGAAACCGGTCATCCCATCTACAACGCCATCGTCTGGCAGGACCGCCGCACGGCCGACTTCTGCGACGAACTCAAGGCCCAGGGCCTCGAAGCCATGGTGCGCGCGAAGACCGGTCTGCCGATCGATTCGTACTTCTCGGGCACCAAGATCCGCTGGATTCTCGACAACGTGGAAGGCGCGCGCGAAAAGGCGCGGCGCGGCTTGCTCGCGTTCGGCACGGTCGATAGCTGGCTCGTGTGGAACTTCACGAAGCACGAGCTGCACGTGACCGACGTCACGAACGCCTCGCGCACGATGCTCTTCAACATCCATACCCGCAAGTGGGACGACGAACTGCTCGACGCGCTCGACATTCCGCGCAGCATGCTGCCCGAAGTCCGTTCGTCGTCCGAAATATATGGCCCGACGAAGACGACCGTGTTCGCTTCGAAGATTCCGCTCGCCGGCATCGCGGGCGACCAGCAAGCGGCGCTGTTCGGCCAGATGTGCACGGCGTCGGGCATGGTGAAGAACACCTACGGCACGGGCTGCTTCCTGATGATGAACACGGGCGCGAAGCCCATCGAGTCGAAGAACAATCTCGTGACGACCATCGCCTGGCAGATCGGCGACGAAGTGAACTACGCGCTCGAAGGCAGCATCTTCATCGCGGGCGCCGTGGTGCAATGGCTGCGCGACGGCATGGGCGTCATCAAGAGCGCGGCGGAGGTCGAAGCGCTCGCCGCGAGCGTGCCGCACACCGACGGCGTGTATCTCGTACCCGCCTTCGCCGGCCTGGGCGCGCCGCACTGGAACGCGCATGCGCGCGGCTCGCTCTTTGGCGTGACGCGCGGCACGACCTCGGCGCACGTCGCGCGCGCGGCGCTCGATTCGATCGCGTATCAGTCGCTCGACGTGCTCGCCGCCATGGAAGCGGATTCGGGCATCAGCGTGGGCGAGTTGCGCGTGGACGGCGGCGCAAGCGCGAACAACCTGCTCATGCAGTTCCAGGCGGACCTGCTCGGCGTGGATGCGGTGCGTCCGCAGATCACCGAAACCACGGCGCTGGGCGCGGCCTATCTCGCGGGCCTCGCGACCGGCTATTGGACGAGCGTGAACGAACTGCAGAGCCAGTGGCACGTGGACAAGCGCTTCTCGCCCGCCATGCCGGCCTCGCAGGTGGACGCCTGCCGCGCGGGCTGGCAGCGCGCGGTGCGCGCCGCCAAGGCGTGGGCCGACGACACGCAGTAAGCGCGCACCCGGCGCACTGAGCGCACTGGGCGCATCGCGTCGACCAGCAGAAGTACTCGAACCCAAAAACACAACAATTTGCCGGCGGGCCGCGCAGCCGCATTGCATCGGCTTCGCGCGCCCGCTTCGGAATCAAAGAGAGACACACTCAAATGTCACCCTATATTGCTGAATTCATCGGCACGGCCATTCTCGTGCTGCTCGGCAACGGCGCGGTTGCCAACGTGCTGCTCGCGAAGACCAAAGGCCGCGGCGCCGACCTCATCGTCATCGTGATGGGCTGGGCGATGGCCGTGTTCGTCGCGGTGTATGTGACCGCGTCGTACAGCGGCGCGCATCTGAACCCGATCGTGACGATCAGCCTCGCGCTGGCGGGCAAATTCGCGTGGTCGAAGGTGGGCGGCTATATTGCCGCGCAGATGCTCGGCGGCATGGCGGGCGCGTTCCTCGTGTGGCTCGCCTATCGCCAGCACTTCGCGAACGAAGCGGACCCGGATCTCAAGCTCGCCGTGTTTTGCACCGCGCCCGCGATCCGCAGCGTACGCCACAACGTGATTACCGAAGCGATCTGCACCTTCGTGCTGATTCTTGGCGTGCTGTATCTGGCCTCGCCGCAGGTGGGGCTGGGCGCACTCGATGCGCTGCCGGTCGGTTTGCTCGTGCTCGGCATCGGCATTTCGCTGGGCGGTCCCACGGGCTATGCGATGAGCCCCGCGCGCGATCTCTCGCCGCGCATCATGCATGCGCTGCTGCCGATTCCCGGCAAGCGTGACAGCGACTGGCGCTATGCGTGGATTCCGGTGCTCGGACCGCTCGCGGGCGGTGTGGCGGCATCGTCGCTGTATCTTTATCTGCACGCGATGCATTGAGTGCGGTCGCACGCGAAGCGATCCCGGTACGCGGGCCTCGCATCGGCCGGGGTTCGCGATTATGGGCTTTCCGTGGGCCCGTGATGGGCTTTACGTGCAGCGGCGGCCAAGGCCGCCAGTCTCTGCGCGACACGCGCCACGACCGGTTGCCAATCGCCTGGCCGGGGCTGCCGAAACAGGGTCACGCTGTCGTACCATCGCTGGGTCTCCCGGGTGCCCCACGCCCACTGCGAGACGCAATCGAGCATCGCTAACACCGGCACGCCGAGCGCACCGCCGAGATGCAGCGGCGCGCTGTCGATCGTCACGACCGCGTCGAGTGCGCAGACATGCGCGGCCACATCTTCGAAGCCGTCCCGATAACCGGGCGTCAGATCGCAGTGCGGTACGTTAGCCGGTAGCGCCGTGTGCTGCGGCACAAGAGGATGGAAGACCCCATTGCTCGACGCGAACAGCGGCGCCAACGCTTCGAGCGCCATGGATCGCTGCGCATCCCGCCTGTGGTTGGGATCGCCCCGCCAGACGAGGCCAATCTGAAGCGCGTCGGGCAACGGCGTGGCCTCGCGCACACGAGCTTGCCATTGCGCGGCGCGCGCCGGGTCCGGCTCGAGATAGGGCGCGCCGTGCACCTGCTGCGGCTTCAGGCGCAGTGCGAAAGGGACGCTCATCATGGGCAGGCAATAGTCCGGAGCCCCATGCTCCGCATAGCGCCCGGCTTCAATTTCGATGCAAGGCTCGTAATAGCGCGAGAACAGCGCGTGGAGTATGCGCTTGCACGCCAATACCAGGCGGCCGCCTTCGTCATGCGCGCGCGCCGCGAGTGTCGGGATCAGGCGCACCATCTGAATGTCGTCGCCGCTCCCTTGCTCGCTGTAGACCATCAGGGTGCGGCCTTTGAGCGACTGGCCAGTCCAGTGCGGCGCCATTCGACCCATGATGGACACGACGCTGTTTGGCGCGCGGTCCGTTCGCGTGAGGCGCGCCTCGTATCGTGCCCAGCCGCGCGCCCAGTCGCCCTTGCGCAACGCCAGTTCCGCGAGATCGACCGACGATGTCGGTGCGTGGGGCGCGAGTGCGAGTGCGCGTTCATACAATCGCCGTGCCGCGTCGTAACGTGCCTGTTCGGCGACGAACTGCGCCATCGCAGCGATAACGTCACTGTTTGCCGGGTTGAGCGCATCGGCGACGCGCATCGTGGCTTCCGCGGCCACGGGGTCATGGCGGCGCCATTGCGCACAGGCCAGTTGCCACGACATTTCGAGCTCGCCGGGCCGGCGGGCGAGCTGCGCACGGCACACCTGTTCGACAGCCTGCCAATCGCCTGCGAAGCGCCGCTCCAAAACTAGTTGCAGCGGCAATGCGGGATCGATCGTCGGATTGATCCGCCAGGCGCGCAGCAAGGTCGTCCGGCGCAATTCGAGCGAAGTTTCGTCGGCATGGCCGGATAGCGCGCAGGCGATCAGCCACTGCGCGCGGGCGTCGTTCGGACGATGGATCGCCAGCGTAGCCAGGAGGGGCAATGCCAGCTCGCGGTTGTCGGTCAGTTCCGCGATCCGGGCGGCCCACCGTATGGCCCGATCCGGCTCGAGGACCCGGGCCGCCATCGTGACCCATTCCAGCGCGGCGTTGGTGCGCCCGGATGCGCTTGCGAATAATGCGCGTCGCAGAAGTCGGGTACCTGGGTCGACGAGATTCGATGCGTTCTGCGTCGTGGGCTCCAGTGCGCCCTCCATGCCCACACCGGCTATCAGGTCAGCCTCCAGAAAGACGCTTTGGCCTGCGCCATCGGATGCAGCGGCGAGTCGTTGCGCTGCGCGGAAGCCATCGGATTGCAATGACTTGAAGACCCGTGGAAGGGTGTCGCTGGCGGGTGAGATGGATGGATTCATTCACAAGTGGCTATGAGAGGTTGACGACCGACGACCGGGGGAATTCTTGCGTCCGATCGGCAATGCTCTCGCCTGGCTTGCGGCAAGCGCTATAGGAGCGCTCTGAAAGGGAGGTGGTCAGCCGCCAGGGCGACGGCGCGGCACGCATTGCGCGTGCCGCAGACTACTGCGCCGGAGCCCGCGCGTCATAGCCGGCGAATGCGGCCGCGCGGGCTGGATGGGGCGAGCGACGCTCAGAAGTGGTGGCGGATGCCGACCATCGCCATGGCCTGCTTGTTGGTGGTCGCGTCGTTGCCGAAGTCGGAGAACGAGGCGTTGGCGTCGACGAGCGCGCCCGTATCGGCGTCGATCGTGTGGCCCGATGCCTTCTGGTAGCCCGCGAGCACGTAGATGTCGGTGCGCTTGGAGAGGAAGTAGTCGCCGCCGAGGCTGAACTGGCTATAGCTCGCGTTCACGCCGTTGCCATGGCCCTTCGTGTAGTCGTAGCCGAAGCCGATCAGCGCGACCGGCGTCACCTGGTAGTTGATGTACGCCTGTCCCGTGTTGAACTTCGTGTCGCTGTTCGAGCCGGCCGCGCTCTGGTAGTTCGCGTAATCGACGTTGCTGTACGAGAGGCCGAAGGTCATCGGGCCATAGGTGTAGTTGCCCACCGCGCGGATGATCTGCAGCGAGTTCGCCGACACGAAGCCGCCCGTGATCGCGGGCGAATCGACATTGACGTCGGTGTTCGGGTTCAGGCCGTCGAACGAGGCGGCCGTGCCGCTGTCGCTGTTGGCCTTGAAGTAGCCCGCGCCGAAACCGAACGGTCCGTGGTTGTACGCAGCCGCGACGGCCCACGTCTGACCCGCGCCCATGCTGCCCGCCTGGCCGCCGAACGCATACATCGCGCTCACCTGCAGGCCCGCCCAGTTCGGGCTCGTGTACTTGACCGAGTTGTTGGTGCGGTAGCTGTTGTCGTAGTTGTCCATGTCGCCCGGCGTCGCGAAGGTGGAGCCGAAGTTCACGTCGTCGGTCATCGGCTGGAGCAGGTCGATGAGCGGATCGTACTGGCGGCCCAGCGTGACGCTGCCGGCCGTGTTCGAGTTCAGGCCCACCATGGCGGTGCGGCCGAACATGCGCTGGCCTTGGCCCTGCTTGCCGTTGTCGATGTTAAAGCCGCTTTCGAGCTTGAAGATCGCGGAAAGGCCGTTGCCGAGATCTTCGGTGCCCTTCAAGCCCCACAGGTTCGGCGAGACGTTGCCGGACATCATCTCGACGGTGTTGCCCGAGCCGTGCTTGCCCGCCTGGTTGCCGAAGAACGCGACCGAGGTGTCGAGCGCGCCGTACAGCGTCACGCTGCTTTGCGCATGCGCGGCGGAGGCGATGGAGGCCAGCGTGGCGGCGAGAGCGAGAGTGGTTTTTTTCATTGGCGAATATTCATTAAAAAGTGGCGTGAGAGAGCGTGTACTTCATGAAAAACGAATCGCAGCGCGGCAGACGTGCCTGGCAAATGCAGGGGCGATTATGCGTAACGCGCCGTGCGGACGAATTTGAAAAACGGAAAGACTGAGTTTCAGAAAGCGCATTCGTGCGCGCGTCCCGTCCGGGCGGCGCTGCAAGGGCATGGCTCGCGAAGGTGTTGTTTTTTTGCGGCGATGGGATGCGTCGAGATGCGCGATCCGCCGTGCCAATCAATCAGGACAATTGATCGAATTCGCGTTCATTCCGATAGGTGGCGCTCACGTGCCGGATCTTAAACATTTCTTCATTTCCCTGCGGATATTCGCGAGGGTTCGCGCCTCTATCCTTGCCGCATGAATTGCATTGCAGCATTGCGATGCATCGGGAGTCGGCGCGCGAGCGCGCCGGAACAGTCAACGGTGACGGCCTGCTGGCCGAACAGGAGTTTGAAGTGAAGAAGAGCTGGAATTGTGCGTGTGCCGCGCTCATGGTGTCGTTTTCCGCGCTCGCGCATGCGCAAGCCACCACCGCCGCCAGTCATGCGACGCCCGGCGCGGCGGCCCCCGTGGCGGCTGCGCCTGCGGACCCCGCATGGAACAGCGACGGCACGGCCCACATCACGCGCGCACAAGTGCGTCAAGAACTCGTTCAAGCCGAGCGCGACGGTCAATTGAAGCTGCTCAATAGCACGGTCTACGCCCACCACTGACGCGGTCTTGCACAACCGTCACGGCGCACCGGGCCGCGCGCCTTGACAGGGACACGCCTTGCGGCCCGTCATCCGAGTTTCGATTCCATGAAATCACGCATTGTTATTTATGTCGTGCGCGCGGCGCTGTGCGTCGCGGCGGCAGCGGCCATGTCGGGCTGCGCCAGTTTGCATCCGCAGCCCAACGGCCCCGGCGATTGCGTTGGTCCGCCGGGATATTGCGTGCCGTTCTTCGGTTCGTAATTCCCGCTCGACTTCAGGCGCGCTAACACGCGCTCAACAGCTAGTCGCGAAATGCGACGAGCGAGGGCAGGGCTTCATTCCCGGCGGGATAGACGAGGTAGTCACCGCGCGGGCGGGTGATCGCGTCGTCTATTCGCGCGCCGTGGGCGAAGCATATCGACGGTGCGCCGGCCAATAGCGGCGAAGCGCTGGCAACGGGGTATTCCTGCCGCTCTCAAGTGAAGCGCATGTCTGCGAGCCCGTTGCGTCATCCGCTGCAGGCATTGCTCGAGCCCGTTCGCCGCGCGCAATGATGATCGGCCGCGCGATCCGGGCGCGCGAAGGCTCGTGTTCGTACCGCCGTCACATGGCCGCGCGCCTTGCTGTGCTACCCTTGCGCTGCCCTTTGCCCGCGCGTGTGCGCGTGTGGCTTCGCATATCGCTGTATGCGGCCGCACGCTAGCCGCACCGCACCATCGTTGCTGTGCGGGCAGGCTGCTTTTGTGTTTCGACATCCCGTATCGACATCCATAACAAGGAAGAGAACCAGATGAGAAAGCACGAGAAATTGCACACGGGTTCGCGCGGCCGTTTGCGCGCTGCCGCAGGCGCGCTTGCCATCGGCTTGATGTTTGGCGGTGGCATTCGGTCGGCCCTGGCGGCGCCCGTCGAGATCCAGTTCTGGCACGCGATGGAGTCCGAGCTTGGCGATCGCGTCAACGAAATCGCCAGGCAATTCAACGCTTCGCAAAGCGAATACAAGATCGTGCCGGTGTTCAAAGGCACGTACGACCAGACGCTTGCCGCAGGCATTGCCGCGTACCGAAGCGGCGACGCGCCCGCGATCCTGCAGGTCTACGAAGTGGGCACCGCGACGATGATGCAGGCGAAGAAAGCCATCGTGCCCGTGTACGACGTGATGAAGAACGCGGGCGTGCCCTTCGACGAAAAGGCGTTCGTGCCCACCGTGGCCAGCTATTACAGCGACGCGAAGACGGGCCATCTCGTCTCGATGCCGTTCAACAGCTCCACGCCGCTGCTCTACTACAACCGCGACGCGTTCAAGAAAGCGGGCCTCGATCCCGACACGCCGCCGAAAACCTGGCCGGAAGTCGCCGCCGACGCAGCCAGGCTCAAGGCGTCCGGCATGAGCTGCGGCTTCACCACGGGCTGGCAGGGCTGGATCCAGATCGAGAACTACAGCGCCTGGCATGGCGCGCCCATCGCCACGCGTAACAACGGCTTCGACGGCACCGACGCCGTGCTCGAAATCAACAAGCCGCTGCAAGTCGCGCATATCGCGTTTTTGCAGAAAATGGCGAAGGACGGCACGTTTACCTACGTCGGCCGCAAGGACGAAGCCACCGCGAAGTTCTATAGCGGCGACTGCGGCATCATGATGGGCTCGTCGGGCGCGCTCGCGAACGTGCAGCAGTATGCGAAGTTCAAGTACGGCACGGGCATGATGCCCTACGACCCGAGCGTGAAGGGCGCGCCGCAGAACGCCATCATCGGCGGGGCGAGCCTGTGGGTGCTGGCCGGCAAAAGCCCCGAGGTGTACAAGGGCGTCGCGAAGTTTCTGGCGTATCTGAACACGCCTGCGGTGGCGGCGAAGTGGCACGAGGACACCGGTTATCTGCCGGTCACGACAGCGGCCTACGACCTCGCACGCAAACAGGGCTTCTACGAATCCCACCCGGGCGCCGATACCGCCACCAAGCAGATGCTCAACAAGCCGCCGTTGCCCTGGACGAAGGGGTTGCGTCTGGGCAACATGCCGCAGATTCGCACGGTGGTGGACGAAGAGCTCGAACAGGTGTGGACGGGCAGCAAGACGCCGCAACAGACGCTCGATTCGGCCAATGCGCGCGGTAACGCGTTGCTCAGACGCTTCCAGCAACAGGCCAACTGAAGACGGCATCCACGCAATGAGCGGCCTGACCGGTTTGCGCCGATCAGGCCGTTTGTCATCGATGAGTCAAGGAGCCCTGACTTCTTGTTGGCCGGAGAACAGCAGTGTCGTGTGCAGGATGTCGCTCGCGGGCCGGCCGCTTCCGACAATCTGCGAGAGTGCCTTCAACCAGGGCACGCTGTGGCTGAAGAAGCGGTGGTAGCCCTTGCACAGATAGTTCAGTCCGGGCTCGCCATCGTCCGATTGCACGAATCGATGTTTGGGACAGCCGCCCCAGCAGCCCTTGACCATGTTGCAGCGGCGGCACTGCTGCGGCAGGGTGTCGAGCTTGTTCGCGCCAAAGCGCTGTTGCGGCGCGGAGTCGACCATCGAGCGCAAATCGTGCGTGCCCAGATTGCCGAGCCGGTATTCGGGGTACACGTAGTGATCGCAGGCATAGGTGTCGCCGTTGTGCTCCACCACGACAGCGCGTCCGCAGGTCGGTTGATGATGGCATGACGCGCCGGGCTTCCCCATGTAGTTCGCCAGCGCCCACTCGAAGTTCATGACGTAGACCCTGCCGACATCGCGCTTGACCCATTCGTCGAAGATGCTGGCGAGAAACGTGCCGTAGTGCTCGGGGCGCACGCTCCAGTCCGTCACCGACGCATGCGCCTGCGGTAGCGCCGCGGACAGCGCCTTGCCGGCGGGGCTGCGCAACGTCAGGCCGATCTCGCGCTCGCGCGCCTCCGGCAGCCGCTCGACGACGGGAATGAACTGGATGAATTGCGCGCCGGCATCGCGCAGGAATCGATACACCGCCAACGGCGCTTGCGAGCTCTGGTGATTGACGCAGGCGAGGATGTTGTAGCGCACGCCGCTCGTCTGGAACAGGCGGAGCGCGCGCATGACCAGCGCATGCGAGGGGCGGCCGCCCGCCGTCACGCGATACGCGTCGTGAACGTGCGCCGGGCCATCGAGCGACAGCCCGATCAGGAAATCGTGCCGCTTGAAGAACGCGCACCAGGCCTCGTCGATCAGCAGGCCGTTGGTTTGGAAACTGTTGGTGATGCGTCTGCCTGCGCCGTATTGCTGCTGCAAACGGATTGCGCGTTCGTAGAACGCGAGGCCCGGCAAGGTGGGCTCGCCGCCTTGCCACGTGAATGCGACCTCGTTGTCACGCGGTGTCGCCGCGATGTACTGGCGGACGTAGCGTTCGAGCACGTCGTCGCTCATTCTGGGTCGGGCGCTTTCGCGGTATAGCGCCGCCTTCTCCAGATAGAAGCAATAGGCGCAATCGAGATTGCATTCGGATCCGCCTGGCTTCGCCATGGCGTGAAAGCCTGCGTCGGCGGGAATGTCGTTATCCATTGGGCGTTCGGCAAAATAGAGAAGGGTGGCGGGACGCTCGAAGCATCGCCGCCACCCCGGATCGCTCGACTGAGCGCGATGGGCGTGCCGCTTACTGCAGCTCGACCGTCAGTTTGTTGATCTTGCCGTTGAACTTGAACGGCGGCTTGTAGGTGTTGTCGACAGGCGTGCCCGAGTCCTCGCCGATATCCTGCGTCTCGAACGAGGTGTATTTCATCGGCACGGTCTTCTCGACGCGTCCTTCGCCGATGGGCTTGCCGTTGGCGAACATCGTCACGGTGCCGCCCTTGCCGAGGCCACCGCCGTCATACTGGAAGTGGAACGAGAGCGTGACGTTGCCCGTGGGCACCGTGCCCGTCGAGACGATGCGATAACGCTCCATGTCGACGAAGTTATGCGTGACCACGAGCTTGCCTTGCTGCGTATAGAAGCCCCAGCCCGCGGTGAAGCCGCCTTGCGTGAAGATCATGCCGTTCGCACCGCTCGCCGGGATCTCGGTTTGCGCGGTGACCGTGAACGACTTGTTCTTCAGATCCGGCGCGGAGCCTTCGGGCAAGCCGACCAGCGGATAGTCGTACACGAACTTCGTGCGCCCGTTCGCGAGATTCGGGCGGCCCGTGAGCTCGTCGGAGAAGCGTTCCGGGCCGCGCCAGTCGAGCGGCAGCACGTTGTGCGTCTTTGCTTGCTGCCACCACAAGGCCTGGAGTTCCTTGAGTTTCTCCGGATTTTTGTCCGCAATGTTGTGCGCTTGCGAGAAGTCCTCATCGACGTTGTAGAGTTCCCAGGGCACCTTGTTGATATCCACGTCGCCACGCACCACCTGCAAGGGGTTGAACGCGAGCGACGACGCCATCCAGCCGTCCTTGTACATGCCGCGGTTGATCAGCAACTCCCACATCTGCTCGTGGCGCTGGTCCGGCGCTTTCGCGTTGTTGAACGAGTACACGAGGCTGATGCCGTCGAGCGGCGTCTGGTCGACGCCGTTGACTCGCGTCGGCACGGTGATGTGCGCGGCCTGGAGGATGGTCGGCATGATGTCCGTGATGTGGCTGAATTGCGTGCGAACTTCGCCGCCCTTCGCGATCCCGGCCGGCCAGTCGATGATGAGCGGATTGCGCGTGCCGCCAAAGTGCGACGCCACTTGCTTGGTCCACTGGAACGGCGTGTCCATCGCGTGCGCCCAGCCAATCGGCATGTGATTGAAGTGCTTCGGTCCGCCAAGCTCGTTCATGACCTTGTAGACGTCCTGCCAGTCCTGCTTCATGCCGTTGACAGTGATGAGCTCGTTGGTGATGCCCGAGAGGCCGCCTTCACCGGATGCCCCGTTGTCGCCGACGATGTAGACGATCATCGTGTTGTCGGCGTCCGGCAGACTCTTGACGACGTCGATCACGCGGCCCATTTCATAATCGGCGTGCGCGCCATAGGCCGCGAAGATTTCCATCATGCGCGCGTACAGCTTCTTCTGCTTCGGGTCCAGCGTGTCCCACGCCGGAATTTCGGCCGGACGTGCGGTCAGGTCCGTGTTTTGCGGCACGATGCCCAGCTTCTTCTGGCGCTCGAGTGTCGCCTCGCGGTACTTGTCCCAGCCCATGTCGAACTGGCCTTTGTACTTGTCGATCCAGTCCGCCGGCGGCTGATGCGGCGCATGCGTCGCGGCGGGCGCGAGATACACGAAGAACGGCTTGTCGGGCGCGATCTCCTTTTCCTTCTGGATCCAGGCGATGGCGTGATCGGCGAAATCCGCAGTCAAGTGGTACTTCGGATCGGTCGAAGCCGGAACGCGCGTGTGGTTCTCGTAGAGAACCGGCTGGAACTGGCTCGCATCGGCCGCGTTGAAGCCGTAAAAATAGTCGAAGCCCCAGCCGGTCGGCCAGTGATCGAACGGGCCGACTTCGCTCGTTTCCCACGGCGGCGTGTTGTGATTCTTGCCGATCCACGCGGTGGCATAACCGTTCTGGCGCAGTATCTCGCCCACAGTCGCGGCGGACCTCGGAATCAGGCTCGTGTAGCCGTCATAGCCGGTGCTCATCTCGGTCAGAATGCCGTTGGCGACCACGTGCGGGTCGCGTCCGGTCAGCAGCGCGGCCCGGCTGGGCGAACACATGGCGGTGGTGTGGAAGCGGTTGTACAGCAGCCCCTCGTGCGCGAGCTTGTCCATCGCCGGCGACGGCACGGTGCCGCCGGTGACGTCGAACTGACCGAAGCCCACGTCGTCCAGCATGATGAGCAGCACGTTGGGCGCGCCCTTGGGCGGCTTGACCGGCTGCGGGAACGTGGCCGGGTCGGAGTCCTGGAAGGTCTCGCCGATCTTGCCGGTGAAGTGAAAGTCCGGGTACGGCAGCACGGCTGGCGTTTGCCCCCCGCCTGCCGGCGCGCCCGGCGCCGGCGTGCCGGCAGCCTGCGCCATGGAAAACGGCGCAGCGAGCGCGACCATGCCCAGCATGGCTGCGGGCACGGTCTTCTTGGATTTGAGTGGTTTCATGCATCTCCCTCTATCGATGACTGGAAGCCTGCTAGTGGGGAGGCGTCCATCAGGCGCCTCCACTTGTCTGCGCAGCGCGCGTTACTTGACTATTGCGCCGTTGCGCTTGACGCTGATGGCCACGGCGCCCACGTACGTCGCGAGAATGCTGTCGCCCACCTTGAGCTTGCTCAGATCGATGTCGGGCTGCACGGTCATCGAAACCGTGCGATTGGGCCCGGCCAGCGTCACCTCACGCGTATTGCGGTCGAGCTTCTGGATGGTCGCGACGACCTGCACGGTGCGGGTCTTCACCACCACGCCGTTCGAGGCCGGCGAGGTGGACTCCGCGGCGGTGCGACCGCGCATGCCCTTCGGATCGACCTTGTCGGCGGACATCAGGAGGGCGGCCCGGTAGGCGACGTCCACTTCGTCGCCGACCTTCAGCTTCTTGACATCGGCCGTGGCGGGGTCGACGTCGATCACGACCGTCTTGCCCTTCGGACCTTTCACCGCGACGCTGTTCGAGTCGGGGTAGATCTTCACGACCTTCGCCGTCAAGTTCGCGGCGGCTTCGTTGCCGATCGCCTGGGGCGCACTGGCGGGCTGAGGGGCTTGAGCGTGTGCGAGCGGCATGGCCAGAACGAGTGCGCTGGCCGTGGCGGTCGCCGACAGCAAACGCGTGAAACGGAGGGTGATTTTCTGCATTTTCGATTGCTCCAGGGTTATTGAGCGAGATCGCTCAAAGGTCAGCAACGCGCTGCGCTCCTCTGCGTTCGGGTTACCGGATCGCCGAGAATGCGCGCGTCAGATTCACTCGATTCGTTCAACGGATGATTTCGGAGGCGGCTAGCCCTTGCATTCGCATCAGCTCGATCCGGATTTAGGCGTGCTGGCGGGCCCCGTATGGGTGTCGTAGCCGCCGCCCAATGCCTTGATGAGGGCGATGTCCTGGCTCACGCGGCGCGTGTCGAGGGCGAGCAGCGCGATCTGTTCGGCGATGACGGGCAGGCGGGCCTGCATGACGGCGAACTGGCTGCCGAGGCCACGCTCGTGCGAAGCGATAACGGCGTCCTGTGCGAAACGCGCCGCCCGCAGCTTCTCGTCCTGCAGCGACCGCTCGGTGTCGAGCGCCTGCAATTGACTGCCGTTGACGACGACATCGCGCACGGCGTTGAGCACGGCCTGGTTGTACTGCTCGATGAGCATGTTGCTGGCCGCACGCTCGTTGCGCAGGTTGGCGTTCAGGCGGCCGCCGTCGAAGATGGGCAAATAGAGGCCGGGGATGATATTGATCTGCTGGCTGGCGGCGCGAAACAGCCGGTTCATGTGCAGACTGTCGAACGCGAACAGCGCCTTCAGGTCCAGGCTCGGATAGAACGCCGCGCGTGCCGCGTCGACCTGGCTCAACGACGCCTGTACGTACCAGCGCAGCGCCTGAAGATCGGGCCGCCGCGCGAGCAGTTGATAGGGAAGGTCGTCGGGCAGGCCAGCGGACGGCATGGGCAGCGGGACAGGCCGCAGCGCGAGCGGGTCGTCGGCGGGGGCGTGGACCAGCGCGCGCAGCGCTTCGCGGTCCTGCACGATTTGCGCTTGCGCCGCCACGATCTGCCGCTCGACCGTCAGCAGTTCGCTACGCATCCCGAACAAGGGCGTTTGCGCCTCGAGGCCCTGCGCTGCCTTGCTCTGGTGCGCTTGTACGCCGAACGCGAGTGCCTGTTGCGATGCCTTTAGCAGATCGAGCAACCGATAGCCGGCCTGGATCGCGTAGTAAAGCCGCGCGGCGTCGGTCGTGAGCTCGAGCTCCGCCGTGGCCAGCTCGGCTTCGTGGGCTTGCTGCATGCCCATGGCGGCCTCGACCTGCGCGCGGTGCCGGCCCCACAGATCGATCTCCAGACTGCCGCCGATGCCGATCAGACCTTCCGTGTACCAGGGCCCGTCGATGCCGAGGCGCGGAAAGCTTTGCGCATAGGGCCCCAGCATCCCGTTGGCCGATTCGTGCTGCACGTTGAGCAGGGCGCCCGCAACCAGCTGAGGCCACATGCCGGCCCCTACGAGGTCGGCTTGCGCGCGCGCCGCGAGGACACGTTCGCGCGCGGCGGCGATCGTGGGCGAGCCGCTCAGCATGCGGTCCATCAGCGCATTCAACTGCGCGTCGTCGTAGCGGGTCCACCAATTCGCGGCGGGCCACTGGCCGGCGGGCAGATGCATGTCACTGGCGATCGGCGCCGACAGCTGGAGCTGCTGGTGCGGCGGCGAGTCGTTGCGAATCACCGCACAACCCGCGAACGTACCCAGCATGAGCGCGGCGCACAGCGACAAACGGAGATTTCTGACAATCATGGAGCGGGGCCTTCTACACGGGACACGGAAACGCCAGACGCCGGCTCGCTGGCCGGCAGACTTGCGACCTCGTCGAGCAGCGTGCGCAGCCGTGTCAACACGGCTGCATATTCCGGCTGTGGCGGGGTGCCAAGGCGTTCGAGCGCGGCATCGAGCGGCGCGATGGACAGATGCGCGCTGGTGGGCTGGACGTCGCCGGCCTGCTCGACGGATTGGGCGTATCGTTCGAGCGCGTCGCCGGTGCGGTCGAGCACGTCGCCGAGGGCGGCCGTGGGTTGGGCGAGCAGTCCCGGTGCCGCGGCCAGCGCGCTATGGACATCGTCCTGCGCGATCAGGATTTGGCGCGCGCGATCGAGCATCGCCCGCGTGCGCTCAGCGAGCACGACCTTGGGGCCCGCGCGAAAATCGCGTTCGTAGACGGTTCGTTCGTAGCAGGTTTCGCATTCGCTCAGCGTTGTCCAGGCCTCGACGAGCGATTTTTGACGGCGCTCCGCGGGCAGTTGCTGCTGGTTTGCGCGAATCAACGAGCCGATCTGCCGCAACAGCGCGGCGAGACGCTGGCGCAATGCGCCACGCTCGCTTTCGGGCCACAGGCATGAAAACACCACCGCGCTGATGAGAATGCCAAGCACGATGCCGATTGCGCGATCGCGCACCTCGGTCAGGTCGTAGCTGGGGCCAAAGCCTTCGAGCAAAGGCAGACAGCAGGTGCCGATCATCTGGATACCGATATAGGCGGTTCGGTCCGGACCGCCGCCAATCCAGCCGCCGGCGAGAAAAACCGGCGTAAGCATCAGCAGCAGCCCGACGATGCCATCGATGTGCGGCATCACGAACACGGTCAAGCCGATGGCCAGCAACGAGCCGAGCATCGCGCCCACGAACCGCAGCGGCATGCGTTCCAGCGACATGCCGAGCGTGGGAAACAGCAGCAGCGAGACGCTGAGCATGATCGTGTGAATGCCTTCCCACTGCGTCGACGTATAAAACACATAGCCGATCAGCGAGGCGATCAGCGCCTTCAGCGCAAACTGCGCATAGTGCGGGTTGGTGCGCGCGTCGGGCTGCCACATCGCTTCCTTGGGGGCTGCGGCGGGGGCCGCCGCAGCGCTCGCGCTAAACTGCGTGAAGGTGTCGAGCGCATGCAGCATCGCGACGGTGTTCGCATTGCGTTCGAGTACGGCGCGCTGCTCCGGCGTGCAATCGAAGCGCCAGGGGGCGTTATTGGCGATGGCTGCGTCGAGCCCCTCGATCTGGCGAGCGAGGTGGAGCAGCAATGACGGCGGCACGAAGCCGGCGATATCCGCTGCGAGCGCATTGGCGCTGTACCGTATGCGCGACACCACGCCGATCCAGCATTGGCGATAGAGTTTGCCGGCTTCGTCGCGCGGCGCATTCATGCACGCGAACTGGTGCAGCTTCTGCAACTTGCCCATGCCGCCCTGCAGGGCATGCACGGACAAGGGGCCGGCGCCGGCGACTTGCCCGCGCGCGAGTGCGGCGAGCCGCTCGCGGGCCTCGTCCAACTGGGCGTGCGCTTCCTGCGCCATTTGACGCACGGGGGAGCGCGGCAACACGAAGCTGTTCACGAGCAGCGTGACGATCGTGCCGTAAGCCGTGGCCACCATGGCCCACAGGACGTAGCGCGTCAGGAGTTCCGGATTGGCGGTGGAGTCGACCATGGACTGCGCGTAGATCACCACGAGGCCCACGCCCGAGAAGATGATGCCGAGCTTCAACGCTCGCATCAGGTACATGCAGCCCAGATAGATCAGGGATGCCACCGTGATGCGCAGCAGCGGATAGTCGTACGTGAACTTGACGAGCAACAGGACCGTGGCGATGGCAATGGCCAACGCCACCAGGGTCAGCACGCCGATGAGGCGTGTGAGCACCATATTCGACTGCAGGGTGCTGATGACGGCCACGACTGCCAGGACCGTCATGGGCACCTGCAGTGTCATGGCGATCGTGATGACCAGCGCGTTGGCGATCAACATTCGGCACATGAAATTGGCGCGCCCCGGATAAGGCGCCAACTCGGTGCGCAGAAAATCGCGCCACGACTCGAACCGCGTGGGCTCTTGATTGCCGTGCGACATCGCGGGGCTCATTGCCGGGCTGCCGCACGCGTGCCGCGGGTATCGGCGCCCAGTTCGAGCCGCGCCACGGCCGACGCGCCCACGCGGAACAGCGAACCATCGGGTGCATCGACCCGGATCTTGACCGGGAAGCGCTGGGACACATGCACCCAGTTCAGCGAGCGCTGCACGCGTGGCAGACCCTCGAGTACGAGCCCGCCGTCGTCGGGCAGCACACCGTAGCCGACCGAGTCGACCGTGCCCTTGAAGCGCGTGCCGCTGTCGGACATCAAATACACGGTGGCGGGCGTACCCGGATGGATCCGTTTGAGCTCGGTTTCGCGGAAGTTCGCGACCACGTACCAGGTCTGCGTATTGATCAGCGTAAAGACGGGCTTCAGGGTGGTCGCGTATTGGCCTGCCGATGTTTTCAGCGAGACCACGCGGCCATCGAATGGCGCGCGCACGGTCGCCATGTCGAGGCGGTGCTGGGCGAGCGCGATCTCCGCCGCGACCACATCGCGCTGAGCGACCAGCGCATCGACGCTACCCACCGCGGCCGATGCCTGCTGAACCTGCAATTGGGCGGCGCTCAGTTCCGCCTGGGCCGCGACGTGCGCCGTACGCGCGCGGTCGACGTCTTCGGCGGAGACATAGCCGGGCGCCAGCAGCGGTTCGGTGCGCCGCAAGGTTTGCGCAGCGAGCGTGGCCGCGGCCCGTGCTTTTTCGCTGACTGCCTGCACGGACTTCGCGTTGAACCGCTGCGCGTCGACGGCACGCTGCATCAACGCGATCTGCGCGTCGAGGGCGGCGAGCGATGCTTGTGCGCGCGCCAGTTCGTCCGCAAAAGGGCGCGGGTCGATGCGAAACAGCAGATCGCCTTTCTTCACCGCCTGGTTGTCGCGCACGGCCAATTCGACGATGCGGCCGGGCACTTCGGCGGTGACGTCAATCATGTCCGCATAGGCGTAGGCATCGTTGGTGGCCGGTGCGGTGTCGACGCGCCACCACACCAGGAGCAACACGGCGAGCGTGACGATGACGAGAAGAATCGGTATCCACTTCTTTTTCGAAGCCGGGGTCGACGTGCGCTGCATGAGTGCAATCCGGAAAAGGAATCAGTTGAAAACAACGAGCCAGAACAGCAGGGAACACAGCAGGATCAGCGCGGGCCAGGCCAGCATGGGCGGGCCCAGCAGATCGCCACGCTGCTTGTGCATGAGAATCGCGCGCAGCACGCATGTCAGAACGACGCCCGCGAGAATGCAGAAAATCCAGTCTGGAAAGTAGGCCCCGCTGACGGATAGCGATGAAGCCCTGGCGCATCCGCCCAGGCAGATCAACGGCATAAGTTGGAGTAGCGGTGACTTTCTCATCTGTGGTCGCGCGGTTTGGGTCGGGCACCACAGCAGCGGACGCGACGCTATTTTTCGGGCAACGCGCAGTCGGTTGGAAAGTCGGAGTTGCGGAGGGAGCGAAGCCGTGCTGACCGTGGCGAACGGGTCATAAAAATAAGACAGGAGTCCAGATCGACTGGATTTCGACTGCTGCTATGAAACCTCTTCGTTGCCGACGGATTGGAAGTAACCCGTTCGAAGGCGCTCATTGTGACGTAAAGACTTGAGAACGTTCTTAAGTTCTTCGCGCTTTATTGACCAAGGGTAAATGGTGGTCTCTGCGCTTCGCTCACCAGCGTAGGATTTTTCTTGGAGCGACGGGGTCTGGTGTTGGCGCTGTCGGATTTTTCTCAATCGATGGATTGGCCAAATCCAGCAATTTTCGTGTTTGACGCCAATACTCGCTTGCTTAGGATGAGTCTCTGCGTGCACCGCGCGCAGCCTGCGCGGCAACGCGGGCGCGATGAAATGACGAATCGATTCGAACAGATCGTCGCGCCGGTCAGGCATACCGGGTCGGTCGCGACCCGCGAGGATGCAGCGCTATACCCGGATCATCTGCGAGCAGACCCTAGAACCACGCATCCTGCATGTCCAGCGTCGTGCGATCGAGCGCGGCGAGCAGATCGAACTGCGGCCCGGTCTTCGGCAGTTCCCACGCGAAGAAGTACTCGGCCGCCGCGAGCTTGCCGCGATAGAAACCCGCCTCGCCACCGCGCTCACGACTCTCACCGCTCACATGCGCGAGCGCCGCACGCGCCACGAGCGCCTGCTCCAGCCAGATCCACGCCACCACCACGTGCCCGAACGCTTCCAGGTACACCGAAGCATTCGCGAGCGTGACGTTGACGTCGCCGGCCGACCAAAGCGTTCGCGTCACGTCGACGAGTCTTTGCAGCGCCGCGGCAAGCGCACGTGCCTGTGCGGCTTCTTGCTTCTCGCCACTCGAACGCGCCCGGTCGAGCGTGGCCTGCACGCGCTGCGCGAACAGCTTCAGCGCCGCGCCGTCCTTGATCGTCACCTTGCGGCCCAGCAGGTCGAGGCCCTGAACGCCGTGCGTGCCTTCGTGAATCGGGTTGAGACGGTTATCGCGCCAGAATTGCTCGACGTTGTACTCGCGCGTATAGCCATAGCCGCCGTGCACCTGGATCGCCAGATCGTTGGCGGCGAGGCACCACTGCGAGGGCCAGCTCTTCGCAATCGGCGTGAGCAGGTCGAGCAGCAGCGTGAGCGGTTCGCGCGCAGCGTCGTCTTCGGCGGCGCGCGCTTCGTCCACGAGCTTCGCGCACCAGAGGTTGAGCGCGAGCGCGCCCTCCACGTAGCTCTTTTGCGCGAGCAGCATGCGGCGTACGTCGGCGTGCTCGACCAGCTTGACTTGCGGCGATGCCGGATCCTTGCCCGCCGCGCCCACGCTGCGCCCCTGCGGGCGGTTGCGCGCGTAATCGAGCGCATGCAGATAGCCGGTGTAGCCGAGCATGGTCGCGCCAAGGCCCACGCCGATCCGCGCCTCGTTCATCATATGAAACATATAGGCGAGGCCCTTGTGCGGCTCGCCCACGAGATAGCCGATGGCGCCGGCGCGGCCGCCCGGCGCGTATTTCGTGCCCTCGCCGAAGTTGAGCAGGCAATTGGTCGTGCCGCGATAGCCCATCTTGTGATTGAGGCCTGCGAGCACGACGTCGTTGTGCTCGCCGCGCACACCGTCTTCGTTGACGAGATATTTCGGCACGATGAAGAGCGAGATGCCCTTCACGCCGGGAATGAGCTTGCCGTCCGGCCCGGGGATTTTCGCGAGCACGAGGTGGACGATGTTTTCGGAGAGTTCGTGCTCGCCGCCGGAAATCCACATCTTGTTGCCGCGCAGGCGATATTGCGCGCCGAGCGGCGAGTCGCATTCGAAGTCGGCGCGCGTGGCGACGTCCGAGAGCGACGAGCCCGCCTGCGGCTCGGAGAGACACATCGTGCCGAAGTAGCGGCCTTGGAGTTCCGGCTTCACGAAGGTCTCGATCTGCTTCGCGCTGCCGTGCGCGAGCAGCAGGTTCGCATTGCCGATGGTGAGAAACGGATAAGCGCTCGTGCCCACATTGGCGGCCTTGAACCACGCGAAGCCCGCTTTCTCGACCACGAGCGGCAATTGCATGCCGCCATATTCGTAGTCCTGGCCCGCGGCCATCAGACCCGCTTCGCAGAACGCCTGCAGCGCGGTCTTCACCTCGGGGATGAGGGTGACGGTCTCGCCGTCGAAGTGGGGTTCGTGCTGGTCGTTCTTCTTGTTATGCGGCGCGAACAGATCGGTCGCGATCTTCTCGCAGGTGTCGATCGCCGCGTCGAAGGTCTCGCGCGAGTGGTCGGCGTAGCGCGCAATGCGTGTGAGGCGCTCGACGTCGAGCCATTCGTAGAGCAAAAAGTTCAGATCGCGGCGGGAGAAGATCAGCGACATGGCAGGCGGCCTCGCTAACAGGAAAAGTTCTAGCTTAACTAAAATAGAACGATCGTGCTATTGATAATTTTTCCCGCTTTCTCTCGGGCCGGAGCGGTTGTCGCGCAATTGCTGGCTGACGCCGGTCAGGTGCCGATAGTTATTCACAAATCTTGAAATGGAGACAGGTTTTTGGGGCAATGGCTTGGCCTAAGCTCGACGCCGCTCCCTCCTGATAGGGACGCATTCCTTGACTCACGCACTAAAACACTAAGAGACGGTTTCAAAAAGGGCCAGTGGGGACTGTTAACTTTCGCGGCGAGCTGTTAACCTCAGGCATCGGAACAACCGAGATCGAGGAGATGGGCAAGCCGATCATCGACGACGAGTTGTGGGCACTGATCGAACCGTTACTGCCACCATCCAAGCCGCGGCGCGAGAAGAACCCGGGCCGCCTGCCTGTTTCGAATCGCGCCGCGCTGACCGGTATCTTGTTCGTTCTCAAGACTGGGCTTCGCTGGCGCGACCTGCCTGCCGAGATGGGGTGCGGCTCGGGCGTGACATGTTGGCGACGACTACGCGACTGGCAGGAGGCCGGCGTGTGGGATCGCTTGCACGAGCTGCTGCTCGCGAAGCTGCGAGCAGCAGACCAGATCGACTTCTCGCGAGCCGCTGTCGATTCGTCATCGATTCGCGCCGTTGGGGCGGGCCAAAAACTGGGCCAAACCCAACCGATCGCGCGCGACCCGGTTCCAAGCACCACATCGTCACCGACGCCAACGGCACGCCGCTTGCCGCGATCCTGACCGGCGCGAACGTCAACGATGTCACGCAATTGCTGCCGCTGATTGACGCGATTCCGCCGATTCGCGGACTGCGAGGCCACCCGCTGCAAAGACCGCGTGTGGTCTACGCCGATCGAGGATACGACTCCGAGCGACATCGACGAGCGTTGCGCAATCGCGGTATTGAACCGGTGATCGCCAGGCGCCGTACCGAACATGGCAGTGGCCTTGGCAAATATCGCTGGGTCGTTGAACGCACGCATGCTTGGCTGCATCACTTCCGTCGCCTCCGTATTCGTTTCGAGCGATGTGCGGACATTCACGGCGCGTTCCTCAAACTCGGTTGCTGCCTGATCTGCTGGAATACCCTTCGGCGCGTCGAGCAGTCTTTTTGAAACCGTTTCTTAGCCGCTGGTTGTCGCTTCCTGCGCATCGGGGTAGCTGCGCTACACCTAACGGCGGACGGCTCGATACCTTCTTGTTCATAGCTCGATTCTCCTAGGAATGCGTGTCGCCACAAAATCCAGTGCGATTCAGTAGGCGGTAGTGGTGTGGCGCATCCTCTCGGCTGGCAGGGTTTTACCTGACGTAGTTTTTCGACTGTCGATTGATCTGACGCGTCGGTACACTCCAGTTCAAGATAGACGGAGTCGGACGGAATCATGAGCGTATCCATTGTGGGCTGGGCCCACGCACCGTTTGGAAAATTCGACCAGCTCGATCTGGAGACGCTGATCGCCGGCGTCGCGCGGGAAGCGATCAAGGATGCGGACGTCGATGCCGCAGACGTCGATGGCATCTGGCTAGGCAATCTAAATGGAGGATTCGTGCCGGATATCTTCTGTTCTTCGCTGGTGCTGCAGGCCGACGACCGGCTACGGTGGAAGCCGGCGGTGCGAGTCGAGAATGCCTGCGCGTCGGGTTCCGCCGCGATCTACGGCGCGATTCAGGCCATCGAGTCCGGTGCCGCGAAAATCGCGCTGGTCGTCGGGGCCGAAAAGATGTCCGGCGTGCCGGGGCGCGATGCGACGCGAATCCTCGGAAATTGCTCGTATGTGAAGGAAGAAGCGTCGATCGATCAGGGCTTTGCGGGCATCTTCGGCCTGGTCGCCGACGCGTATTTCGCCCGCCACGGCAACCAGTCCGAAGCGCTGGCCCGCATTGCTGCGAAGAATCACCAGAACGGTACCTTCAACCGTTGGGCGCACATGCGCAAGGACCTGGGGTTCGAGTTCTGCAACACGGTGTCGGAAAAGAACCCGTTGATCGCCGGGCCGCTGCGCAAGACCGATTGCTCGCTCGTGTCGGACGGGGCCGCCGCGCTGGTGCTGGCCGACGACGCGCTGCTCGGGGACTTCCGTCGTGCGGTCGGCTTCAAGGCCACGGCGCACGTGAACGACTTCCTGCCGATGTCGCGGCGGGATCCCGTCGAATTTGCCGGGCCGCGCAGGGCGTGGGCCACCGCGCTGGAAAAGGCCGGCATCGGGGTGTGGGACCTGTCGTTCGCGGAGGTGCACGACTGTTTCACCATCGCGGAACTGCTGACCTATGAGGCGATGGGTCTGACCGACGAGGGCCAGGGTGCGCGCGCGATCGATGGCGGCATGGTGCAGAAATCCGGACGTTTGCCCGTCAACGTGTCGGGTGGATTGAAGGCGAAGGGCCATCCGATCGGCGCGACCGGGGTTTCGATGCACGCGATCTCGGCCATGCAGTTATGTGGGGAAGCCGGCGACATGCAACTGCCTGCGCCGCATCTGGGCGGGGTGTTCAACATGGGCGGATCGGCCGTCGCAAACTACGTGAGCATTCTGGAACGAACGAAGTAGGGCGCCACCCACCGTCAAATCGGGGAACAGCATGACAAAGCGGGGTTTTCTCTTTGCCGAACTGGACATTACGGATCCCAAAATATTTTACGAGGAGTACATGACGCTCGTGGCGCCGGTTCTGGAGAAATTCGGCGCCCGATTTCTGGTTTCGACCAACGATCCGGAAGTGATCGAAGGCGGACGCAACGTGCGACGCGTGATCCTTCTCGAGTTCGATACGCCGCAGATAGCGCGGGATTTTTACCATTCCAGCGACTATCAGGACGTCATCGGATACCGGCTGAAGTCCGCATCGACCCATCTATACATTTTCGACGGATTGCCGTCGAACGAAAACTGAATGGACAAATATTTTCCATCGACAGCCGCCGCGTTGCGCGACGTGCTGAAAGACGGCCAGACGCTCGCGGTCGGCGGATTCGGACTATGCGGGATTCCGGAAGCGCTGATTGCGGAGGTTCGCGACAGCGGGGCGCGTGGTCTTACCTGCATCAGCAATAACGCGGGCGTGGACGGATTCGGCCTCGGCCTGCTTTTGCAGACGAAGCAGATCAAAAAGATGATTTCGTCCTACGTGGGCGAGAACAAAGAGTTCGAGCGTCAATATCTCGAAGGCGAACTCGAACTGGAATTCACGCCGCAAGGCACGCTTGCAGAACGGCTGAGGGCAGGCGGCTCCGGCATCCCCGCGTTTTACACCGGTACCGGCTACGGAACGGTCATCGCGGACGGCAAGGAAGTTCGGGAGTTCGACGGCAAGCACTATGTGCTGGAGCGCGCATTGAGAGCGGACATCGGATTGGTCAACGCGTGGAAGGCCGATCGCGCCGGCAATCTGGTTTATCGCCGTACGGCGCGTAATTTCAATCCGCTTTGCGCGATGGCGGCCCGCGTGACGATTGCCGAAGTCGAGGAGATCGTGGAGAACGGCGAACTGGATCCCGACGAAATCCACACGCCCGGCATTTTCGTGCAGCGGATCGTGATCAATCGGCAGCCGGAAAAGCGTATCGAGCAACTCGTTACCAGGAAGCGGGAAATTGGAGCTGGAGCCTAGGATGGGATGGACGCGAGACGAAATGGCCCGCCGCGCTGCGCGGGAACTTAAAGACGGCTTTTACGTGAATCTCGGCATTGGCCTGCCGACACTGGTTGCCAACCACATTCCGGATGGCATGGAAGTCTGGCTCCAGTCGGAAAACGGATTGCTGGGCATCGGGCCGACGCCGTACGAAGACGAAGTCGATGCCGACGTGATCAACGCCGGCAAGCAGACCGTCACGACCTTGCCGGGTTCGGCGATTTTCTCGTCGGCGGACTCGTTCGGAATGATCCGGGGTGGCCACATCGACGTTGCGATGCTGGGCGCGATGCAGGTCAGCGCGACGGGCGATCTGGCGAACTGGCTCATTCCAGGCAAGATGATCAAGGGCATGGGCGGCGCGATGGATCTGGTGTCGGGCGTCAATCGTGTGGTGGTGTTGATGGAGCACGTCACGAAGACGGGCGAACACAAGATTCTCGAACAATGCAGTCTGCCGCTGACCGGTCGCGGCGTCGTGCACCGGATCATCACCGACCTGTGCGTGCTGGAGGTCGGTGCAGGCGGGCTGGTGCTGGAGGAACTGGCGCCGGGCGTCGACGTTCGGGACATCAGGGAGAAAACCGGAACGCCGGTCGATTTTCACCGGGTTGCCTGACGCGCGGTCCAACGAAACGAAACGGCGGATGCGTCGGAACAATAGATAGTAAAGCTAATGACATCGCGATCCGGCCGGGTCGCGATGGAAACACGATCGGCGGCACAGGAGACCATCGGGAAATGAGCGGAACAGTGGTAAGCAATGGCGCGGGACGGACCCGCGTATTCGTTGGAGCAGCGATAGGACACCTGATCGAGTGGTACGACTACGGCGTCTATGGGTTCCTCGCGGCTTATGTCGGGCAGGAATTTTTCGTGTCGTCGGATCCGATGACCAGTCTGCTCGGCGGATTCGCCGCGTTTGCGCTGAGTTTTTTCGTCAGGCCGCTCGGCGGCCTGTTTTTTGGTCCGCTCGCCGATCGGGTTGGCCGGCGTACCACGCTGATCATCGTGCTGACCATCATGGCGGGTTCGACCGCCGCGGTCGGCATCCTGCCGACTTACCGCTCGGTCGGCGTGGTCGCTCCGATCCTGCTGGTCGCCATCCGGTGCGTACAGGGCTTTTCCGCCGGCGGCGAGATCGGGACCATCACCAGTTTCATCTCCGAGTACGCCGGACCGGGGCGCCGCGGGTTCTCGACGAGCTGG